>B570J29032_109958428_pt1 | contig 12871 bp, 7 predicted proteins | sample LakMenEpi16Nov12_FD_29032 | JGI IMG/M metagenome (IMG submission 29032)
TCATACTAAAATCAGCTCCCGAGAGTGCAGATAGCAAATCTTTATATTGGTGCTGTACATTTGCTGATAATAATTTACCATCGATAATCAATTTTTTTTCTTTTATTGAAGCAGAAAAATGGTTTTTATTCAATAGGTTATCTTGAGATAGCTGATTAATTAGGTTATAGGCATTTTCAGCATAAAGCTTGTTATCGTCTGATGGATTTCCTGCCACCTCCTTAGTTTCTTTGATTAGCTTTTTTTCTGTTTTTTGTTGAGGAATACCTGCGTTTTCCAATTTCATTTCGGCAAGTGTGGGAGCTATTACCAGAGAAACAATACTCATCAGTTTGATCAGGATATTCATAGATGGTCCGGAAGTATCTTTAAATGGATCGCCAACTGTATCTCCTGTTACAGAAGCCTTATGGGGTTCCGATTTTTTGTAGTACATCTGTCCGTTGATTTCAACTCCTTTCTCGAACGATTTTTTTGCATTATCCCATGCGCCTCCGGCATTATTCTGGAACATACCCATCAATACGCCACTAACGGTAGCACCAGCCAAAAAGCCACCCAAAGCCTCAGCACCCAAACCGGGCATGAAGCCAATGATCAGTGGAGAAATGATGGCAATGGCACCAGGCAGCATCATCTTACGCAAAGAAGCTTTTGTTGATATGGCTACACATTTATCGTATTCCGGTTTACCGGTACCCTGCATAATGCCGGGAATGGTTTTAAACTGACGACGTACTTCTTCAACCATGGCCATAGCAGCTTCGCCTACGGCACGGATAGCTAACGCAGAGAATATGAATGGAATCATACCACCAACAAATAAACATGCTAGTACATTGGCTTTATAAATATCAATGCCCGAAATACCAGCTACTCCTACGAACGCAGCGAAAAGTGCTAAAGCCGTTAATGCTGCAGAAGCGATAGCAAAACCTTTTCCTGAAGCGGCGGTAGTGTTACCCACTGCGTCGAGTACATCGGTTTTTTCACGAACATCTGGTGGTAATTCACTCATTTCAGCAATACCACCAGCGTTATCTGCAATCGGACCAAAAGCATCGATAGCCAATTGCATGGCAGTAGTTGCCATCATGCCGGCAGCTGCAATGGCAACTCCGTATAAACCGGCACATTCATAAGAACCCCAGATTCCTCCGGCAAGCACCAAAATGGGCAGAAAGGTAGATTCCATTCCAACTGCAAGCCCGCCAATCACATTGGTAGCGTGCCCGGTTGATGACTGGCGAATGATACTTAATACAGGCCTTTTGCCCATGGCAGTATAATACTCAGTGATGATACTCATCAATGCACCAACACCTAATCCAACTGCAATAGCTCCCATCACCCCCCATTTGGTAAATTCAACACCACGAAGCAACATATGCTCCGGAAGTAAAAGATATACCAATCCGGTAGCTGCAATAGCAGTTAAAATCATAGATCCCCAGTTGCCCATGTTCAGCGCTCTTTGAACGGTTCCGGTATTGATTGCAGCAGTATCGCTGATGCGAACGAATAAAGTTCCAACTATTGAAAAAAGGATGCCAACACCTGCTATCAACATCGGTAAAACAATGGGTGAGAAGCCTCCAAGTACGTCGGTACCCAGCACCTCAGTTTGCTGACCCAGAACGATCGTAGCCAAAACGGTGGCAACGTAAGATCCGAACAGATCGGCTCCCATCCCGGCAACATCTCCAACATTATCTCCAACATTATCGGCAATAGTCGCGGGGTTACGAGGATCATCTTCCGGTATTCCGGCTTCCACTTTACCTACCAGATCAGCGCCCACATCTGCAGCTTTAGTATAGATACCTCCACCAACACGTGCAAAAAGAGCAATAGATTCTGCCCCTAAAGAAAAACCGGTAAGCACTTCAATGGTACGAACCATTTCTGCAGAATCTATAGCTGCGTCGGGGGCAAAAAAATGCTTCAATACGATATATAATCCACCTAAACCAAATACAGCTAAACCTGCAACGCCAACTCCCATCACCGCGCCACCCGTAAAAGAAACATTCAGGGCTTTCCTCAAGCTTGTTCTGGCCGCTTCTGCGGTTCTTACATTCGCTTTCGTTGCCGCTTTCATACCTATGTAGCCTGCAGTTGCGCTCAATACTGCACCAAAAACAAAAGCAAGGGCAATACTCCAGTGGGAGTGGGGGTTAGCATTTGCCATAACGGCAAGCAGTATGCCTACTATCACCACAAAATAACCCAGCACTTTCCATTCTGCTTTTAAAAATGCCATCGCTCCTTCTGCAATATAATTGCTGATCTCAACCATTCTTGGGGTACCTGCATCCTGTTTTTCTACCCATTTGAATTTTACATAAGTGTAGAGAAGCCCTAAGATGCCCATTACTGGAACTGCATAAATCAAATTTTCCATCATATAATATTAAGCTGTTTTTTGGTGGGCAAAAATAGGGTAAAAGAGGTGAAATCAGGAAAATGGTTTGTCAAAGTAGCCATGAAACCGGATTTTAAAAAAAAATCTTTTTAAAATCATTCTTCTTTTTGTAAATCCTCAACATTTTTTTTCAACTTTAATGTTTTATTTTGCTTTCCGAAAAATTAAAAATAATGATACCATTAGGAGATAACAATGATGATCGTAAGCTCACCCCTTATGTAAACTATGCGCTTATTGCCGCTAATATCCTGGTTTTTGTTTTGTTTCAGCAACTGGGTGCCAATGCCAATTTCATACTTTCCTATTCAACAGTGCCTGCTGAAATTCTTAGTGGTACTGATGTTACCGAGAATGGCCTGTTGACAACACCAATTCCTGTTTATGGCACTTTATTAACATCGATGTTCATGCACGGAAGCATTGCACATATCGGAGGTAATATGCTGTACTTGTGGGTATTTGGCGACAATCTTGAAAACAGGATGGGGCATGCCCGGTACCTTGCCTTCTATTTAATTTGTGGCCTGATAGCCTCATTAAGCCATGTATTGTTGGCTTCTGTAATGGGAAAAGATATGTTCATCCCAAGTTTGGGAGCTTCTGGTGCAATTTCAGGCGTACTGGGGGGATATCTTTTACTTTTTCCTAAAAATCAGGTTCGTGTTCTGGCTGTTGCAGTGGTGATTACAGTGCCTGCCTTTGTTACCTTAGGATTGTGGATTGCTTTACAACTATTCAGTGGATGGGGATCATTATCGGATAGCGAAGGAGGAGGAGGGGTTGCCTATGCTGCACATATTGGTGGCTTCATTGCAGGATTATTATTGGTTAGATTTTTTGCCAGATCTGCACAAGCAAATTTATCCTGATACCTCTGAGCTGATTTTTTTCCAAGCCTCTCCGAGCATATTGGTGACGTCGCTTGCCTGCATGGCTTCCATGGAGTATTCCAATGCAGCGATATCTCCCGCCAGTCCATGAAGGTATACGCCTAAAATTGCTGCTTCAGGTAAAAGATATCCCTGTGCCATCAAACCCAATAGTAATCCTGTGAGCACATCTCCCATTCCAGCTTTGGCCATCCCTGCGTTTCCGGTATTATTAAAATAAACTTGCCCGCCCGGGGTGATGATTGCCGTATGGTGACCTTTTAAAATGATATGCACTTTTAATGCAGATGCAAATGTCATTGCCTTATAAAGCCGTTCTGTTTCATCAGCACTCTTCCCAAAAAGCTGATCAAATTCTTTTGGATGCGGGGTAAGCAGGCTGCCTTTTGGTAGCTTATCCATCCATTCGGGATGGGCAGCAATGATGTTGAGAGCATCCGCATCGAGGATCATTGGTTGTTCGGCAACTTTAAGTAAAGTGGTAAACCACTTTGTAATCCCTTCTGTGGTTCCTATGCCTGGTCCTGCTGCAATCGCTGAATGAGGCTTTTCTCCCGATCGCATGATCAGTAAGAGCTCTTCTAATGTGCCTGTCATCGCCTCAGGTACGGCAGTATGCAAGGCCGGAAACCCCTCCGGAACCGTATAACAGCTAAGCTTACCCGCTCCGGCCCTTCCTACGCTCATTGAGGCCAACACGGCTGCTCCCATCATTCCAGTACTTCCTGCAACAAGGCAGGCATGACCGTAATTGCCTTTATGGGTGAATTTGCCACGGGGCCTATAAATCGATCTTACAAGGATTTCATCGGGAATTTCATAGGCACTGGGTTCATGTAGATCAAACTCTTTACTTAAGCCAATGGGGATGATATGTATGTTTCCGGTAAAACGCTCGTTTGCCGCAAACATGAATGCCAGTTTTGGGCGCTCGAACGTAAGGGTGTCGTTTGCTTCAATACATATACCCATTTCCGTTATTCTCTCAGCATTGAGCCCTGAAGGCTGGTCGATCGAAACGATAGGGCAATCAGCATTGTTCAGGTAAGTAATCAGATCGCAGAACAAACCCCTTGGGTTGCCAGAAAAACCTATACCAGCCAATGCATCAATGATGAGATCGGTTGGCTTGATTACAGGAAAATGTTCGGGTTGTTGCAGATAATGAACAGGCAAATCTGTAGTGTGAATTTTTTGTAGATTTTCCTGAAAATCCGGAGTGCCCGGTTTCCCGGTTTCGAGGATATGAACGGTGACCGTAGTTTTTTCATCGTGTAAAAGCCTCGCTAATGCAAGGCCATCGCCACCATTATTCCCTTTTCCACAAAAAATATGTATGGGTTGTTTGGCCATACCAGCATTTAACAGCCAGTCTTTGCAAGCAATAGCGGCTCTTTCCATAAGTTGCCAGGAACGGATACCCGATTGGGAACAGGTGAATTCATCCCATTTTTTCATTTGCTCATGTGCGAAAAGTTTCATGATCATTTTCTTTGGTAAAACAATTGTTAGTTATCTTTTTTCCGAATGATGATTTTTGCATTTTGCTGTTCGGAAGAGGAAATGAATACTTCTTCCCTTTTATTGTGATGGGTAATCACCATCAACGAAGTGTTGGGTGGAATAGACCCAAGGTTTTCAGCCACCATGATAAACTCATGTATGGGATCAGCTTTGTTAACGTCCACTATTATACGAATGGGTGACGCAGATAATGCCGCTCTGGTAACGATTTCTTTATTGTTATGAAATATGGAAACGGTATCACCATCGATGATTCCATTATCATAAAGTTCAATCAATATTTCACCATCATCTGTATCGATGGTTTTTATCAGCTCATTTTTTCTTTTTAACAATGCTTCAGGCATTGCAGCTCTATTGATAGGGGCTGTGATTTTTGTTGTAGGAGCTATTTTGATTTCTGTGGTAGTTTTCAAATCGGCATTGATATTTTTTTTCTGCAAATTTTTGTTTGGGATTTCCAAATTTTTCGGGTCTTCCGTTTTCGGTTCTGATGGTGTTTGTGTTTTAGAAATACTTTTAACCTCATTCGTTACTGGCACAGGTGGATCTGTAACTTCCTCAAGTGGGTAACATTCACGTAAAATAATATCATCAATGGCAAAATCATTTCCACAGCCTCCGGAAGTACTATTAACGAGGGTTAGCAACAAACTGCCATCGCTATCAGGTGCAGTAAAAACACCAAAATATCTTTTCCATTCCGGATCATAGCTCTGCCTGATCTTACCGGTATTGAAGGAGGCTATTTTTTTGCCTTTCACTGTAGTTAAGTTGATCTGCAGATCGGGGGGTAAAGGTGGACAAGTGCTGTTGATTCTGCATACATTGAGCAGCCAGCAAGAAAATTCATATACTTTACCATGTTTAAATCCGTTGAGTAAAATAGTGAAGAAGGCTCCGGGTTCATTGGAAGCATTTACAATCATCATCCTTCCTTTGCGGTCATTGCCGGTGTGGTCTTCAGGTAGCTTTATCCAGTCGCCCTTAAAACAGTCTGCAGTATTGGATACAAAGGAAAAATATCCATCAGCAGGGCAGGGATCATAAGCACGTTGGTAGTTTTTCAGGGTATTCAGGTTGAAATCCTGAGGAGCGGATTCTGTTCCGAAATTGAAATTAAAAATCGTGTCTTTGTAATGGCAATTCCGGTTTTGAGCCCAGAGCGGTGATAGCAAAAAAGTGGATAGCAGCCATGTAAACAGGAGCCGGAAAAGCTTTGTGTTAAACATGTTGAGTTGTTTATAAATCAGGTTTGAATTCATAATAGATATTTACCTGATTGTTTTTACTCAGGTCGGTATCAATCATGAAAGATTTTCTTTTTTTACCGTCAATGATTTCCAGAACAGAAGTGTTTGGCACAACAGATCCAAGGTTGTCTGCTACAAAAATGATGCTATTGGGCCCGGGTTCCAAAGTAACATAAAGAAATTGTGGTTTGTTCTTGACGGGTAAACCCTGTGTGATCCATTTTCCATTAATACTAAGAGAGATACTGTCTCCATCTTCAAGTGCGTCGTCCCAGATAGCTAAAGTAATTTGTTGAGATTTAGAGATAATGCTGCCCACGATCTTATTGTTACGTTGTAAACTGCTATTGTTACTGGCCAAAGGCTGAAATGGCGGGTTATCCCTTGCTGTTCGCTGTGGGAATGCAGGGAAGCTGGTACTTTCAAAACGGGTATCATTATCTTCATCTCGCAGGTAATACAACGGAAGTACGATGAAAGTTGCGCCGAGGTTCATAGGATGTGTAAAGTTGAGCGCAACACTCGACTTATTGAACTCAACTGTAATGCCCGCTCCACCTGGATGATTCTTTCCGTAATCATCGGCAAAAAAGCAGATGAAATTCATACCAGTATCCAGGAGTATTTCTTCTGGTTCACGCTTTTTTTTAGAATCAATCTGATCAATCACTTTTTTCCCGTTGAGCTGTACTGAGATAATATCATTATCGTTATTATTGTTAAATTTTATCAGACCATCTTTTTGATTGACCTTCATACTATCGAGCACGCCATAATAAAATGCATCGGTTTCAAGATTGGGAGCAATAATTGCTGAATCGTTCATGATACCTGATACATTTCTCACCATCCTTATACTGTCTTGTTGAAGAAAATCCTGAATACGTTTAGCTAATGCCTGGTATGTTGGCCCTGCACTTTCAGGTTGTGTGATGGGTGTGCCAAATTTCTTACAGGGTATCCGGTTTACCATTAGCAAGGGGTTGCCTTTCAGGTCGCGACTGAAATCCAGATAGCCGTTAAGCATTACCGGTAGTGTGCCCAAACTAAATGGAATTTCATCCTGAGCATACTTGTTCCTGCTGAAGGCGAGTTGCCTGCTGTTACGTTTCAGCAACAGCAATTGGTACCTGCCACGGAAACTGTCGCAGTAAATCATTATTGTGGCGGGATAAAAAATACCGGAAGAAGGGTTTCCGATAAGGAGTTTCATTTCCACTTTTGGGCTTGCTGATGATACAGCATCTTGAAGTTGCCATACACCGGTGAAATGATCCTGACTGCGACAGAGCAGAACATGAAAAAAAAGGATCATTATGGTAAGGAATAGTTTCATGAAACGGTATAAAGTTACTTCAATAATTGCTGATGCTGATGAACTATTCGAATAGGGCCAGGTTGGTTTTAGGCCTGATGCCATCCAACCATCTAAAGCCAGGTAAAGAACGCTGATCTTCCGGTATTTGCTGTATCGGATACAAGGTTCCCTTAACATCGTTTATGAATTTTATCTTATTCAATTCTTTATTAAGAAAAAAGATATCTATCACATCTCCTTTGCTCCTGTTCATGCCGATATAGGCGCTGTCGTCATCCTGAGGGTAATAGATACTTTCGGCAGGTGAACCTTTGGTACGGATATAATCGATATTTCCTTCAATAAAATAGGCATTCAAGGTTCTGCCGCTCATCTGGTTAAAAAATCCTTCTTTGGTTTGATTCACCACCATAGCATTGTAAAATACCTGCAATTTTTTTGCTTTTTGGTTTTCGGTAAACAGGTACATGGTATCACCGCTGATCTGCGAACTTCCATTCCAGCATACCGGTTGTTTGAATAATTTAAATGTGGAGTCTTCAGTAGAATAGTAGAGGCTATCGCTAACGGCCTGAAGCGAATCATTGAATATCTTAACATGGTGAAATCCCTGGAAAAAGCGGATGCTATCTTTTTCGCTTCCGGTTGCATTAAGCGCCTTATCGTGAAATAGGGTATCGGTTACCGTGCTGTCTTTCATGCCCCGATTTTTCAGTTTTCGTCCTGAGAACAAAGTATCGGCAGCGATGTAAGTGCTGTCGTTATCGCTATACAAAATCATTACGGGTTTTCGTGTGGCCAAAAAACTGCTGTTTTTTTTGTCTATCAGTAACTGGTTACCCAATACGATCACTTTATTCGTGCTGTCTACAAATTTCCCGTTGCCTTCAACCTGAACCATTCCTGTTTTCTCTTCAAAAGCTACCTTATTTCCACTGATGAAACGGGTGCTATCTCGAAATATGGTTTTGTTTAGAAATATGGCTTCACCTGTTTCCATATTGTAAGTGCCTGAGCGGGTATCAATCACACCGTCTTTACTTACAATATGGGTGGGGGAGATGAAGAAGGCGGTTTTGAAGCTGGTGTTATAGCGAAGGCTGTCGGCCTGCATGTCGTACTTAGGGTCTTTCAGCTTTACCTGTTGCTGAAAGAAAACATCTTTCGTATCTGAATAATAAACGGCTTCCCTGCTGGTGAGCAAGGTACTGCCATTAATCACTTTGCCTCCATTTTTGTATTTTGCGATACCCGTTTGAAGATTGTATTCCAGGTCTTCCGTAAACAGTTGCGCTTTTCCGTCCGTGAGTTTCACATTCTTCTTCAGCAAAGCAATCCTTTCATTGCCTACGTAACGGAGGTATTGTGCATAAGTGTGAACCGTATCGGCATCATTGATATGAACATTCCCAAAAACTTCGGCTATCCCTGTACGTTGGTTAAGTACGATGCTGTCGCCTTCTAAAATGGTGTTGCCTTGTTTAACAGCGGCGTTGATGGCAAGAGTTTCCAATATGGTTGAATCGTTAAGGGTGATCTGACGGAAACTTTCTGCCCTTACAATCTGTATGGTTTTATTACTGTCGGATGTTTGCAGTGTAGTGATTTGTTGCGCTTCCGTATTCCACGGAAAAATGAAGAGGGCAATCAGAGAAAGCAGCGATATGATTCTTTGTAATATTGAAATCAATGTTTCAGCAATTCGTTTGTGCCTGTAAGTTGGGGCAATATTTCCTAATGAAATCACAATCCGTATTATTCTGCCTTTTTGATGAGGTAAGGCGAATTCAGGGTATCGGGTAGTGGAACAGCCAGTGCTTCAGATTTCTGCTTCTTCCCGAAAACAGAAATGTTAACATAACGCTTGGGGTTCACCCTCAGATCATCGAGTAATAAGTTAAGTTTATTGCTGGTAGATGCAAGGTTTTTATATAGCGATGGATCATTAAGCAGCAACCCGATAGTGCCATCTTTGGTGTTGAAGCCGGCCATCAGTTTTCTGAGGTCGTTGATGGTGCCATCAATGGAGGTAAGGGTTTGTTTGAGGTCTAGTTCAGAAAGTTTCGTAGTGGTTTGATCCAGGTTGGTCATCACACTGCTGATTTTGGCATTATTATCTGCCAGGTTTCCGGTAATCGACTTTACGTTCTGCAAGGTTTTGGCAAGGGCACCTGTTTCTGTATTGAGTAATTGTTGTAGAGATGCTGTTGACAAAAGCATAGAAGCCGTCACCTGATTGAGGTTACTGAGGGTTTTGCTGATATTCTCCTTTGCCTCCGGATCAAGCACTTTGTTAACCTTTCCAAGAAGCGTATCAAGTGAGCTTACCGCATTTTTAACTTCATATAATACAGGATCTACCCTTTTCATCACGTCGTCGAGTATCCCTTTATTGGCTTGTGTTTCGAGCGTGTCCCCGTCTTTCATAAACTGATTGGCATCTCCAAGTTTGATTTCGGCCTTAGTGGTTGCGAGTGGATTAGGTACGATGAGTGCGAGAGAGTTGGTGGGGATATTGATATCTTTTTTGATACTGAAACTCACTACCAGTTCGCGCATGTTCTTATCGTTGGTTATGGCTTTAACCGTGCCAACCTGCAAACCATTGATGATTACTGGGCTTGATGGCGTAAGCCCCTGAACATTATCATACTTCGCATATAGCATCAGGTTATTACTGAAAAGCTGGTTTCCTTTCAAAAAATTAAATCCGAGAATCAGCAGCGTAATCACCACAACAGCTATGGCTCCTACTTTGGTTTCATTAGATACTTTAACCATAAGGCGAATTTAATAGACCGGCAATTGTATTAGGATTTACTCCTTTTGCTATGCGCCGATCTGTTTTCAGGCATAAAAATACAGAAGTTAACCAGTAAATGATTGGGTAAGAGAAATTAAATGATGCTGCATTTCATCATCACTTCGATGAAGGGGCCTGTACATTTTCAATTTGTGTTTTATACCTGATCACAGCCCGGGTTATGGCTTCTGCCAGTTCTTGCTGGCCTTTTTCACTATTCAGGTATTTTTCATCTTCAGGGTTGTTGATGAAGCCTGTTTCAATCAAAATGGCCGGCATATTGGTTGCCTGAAGCACCCAGATTCCTTTCTGGCGTTGGTTTACACCCAAAGCCGGCCTTCCGGTATCTTCCACTTCTTCATTTACCATGGTTGCAATGCGGTCGCTTTTTTCCTGGTACCTTTTGGCATAAATCTGAGCAATAGCCCTGCCTTCAGGAGTGTTGAAATCGAAACTGCTGTAAGAAGAATCAGCACCCATTTCCAATTCAAATTCGCCCTCTGCCTGTCCTTCTTCTTTCATGATGGCTTTAAGCTTATCGCTGGTTTTGTGTGCTGCGAAAATCCAAACACTGGTACCGTTGCGGGTTAGGGGCAATTTGTAATATTCATACACGGGTTCAACAACTGTATAGGGTGTTGTGATTTTTTTCTTATTTTTCCCTTTGCCTTTGTAGGTTACTTTGTAGCGAGTTACTGTTCTGGTTCCTGCTTGTCGCCTCCCGGTTTTTAACGGACCGGAATCGGCATGGATACAAAGGAAAAGGTCTCCTTTATTTTCATTAGCGATTTTGGCTTTTTCCCTTGGATCCTGAAACACATCCTCAGTGCGGGTTGGGATGACATTTACTTGAGGCAGTTGCTTTTTAAGTTCTGCAACTAATCTGAGGGATATTTCAAGGGTAATATCTTTTTCTTTGGAACGTAAAGAGTTTTCATATTGGCCTACTGCACCTACATCAGAGCCACCATGGCCTGCATCAACAATTATGGTACGGAGCTTTTTTCCCTGTTGTGCCTGTGTTTCACTTAACAGGCTGCATAGAAAAAACAACAGCTTAACAACGGCTCTTCCGGTTTTCTGCATTGGTTACCTGGGTTTATTGAGGGTTTGTATTTGTGTATTTATTCACAAATACATAAAACTAATATGATTATTTTTGTCCATTACAGCTATGAACCAATTCTTCAAAGGTAAGGCAAAATTTGCTTTACCCTGGCTATCTGCACTACTGCTTTACAATATAACGCTCTTTGGCGGTACTTATGATGTAACCCTTCCCAACTTTCACAGCTATTTAACGGCAGATACGCTTCCAGAAAAACCTGCCGCACCCTTAAGAGATTTGCCAGTTGCTGATTTGGAACAGCCTAAAAATAAATTGATCGACACTGGTAAAGCTCCACGGAATGCTGTTGATACCAATACGCTTCCTGTAGTGAATACAATGGTATTCCGGAAATCAACAGATAGCCTATCTGCTCCGGTGAGTTATCAGGCAGAAGATTCGATGGTGCTTGATGTGCCGGGCAAGAAGATGCTGCTTTATGGTACGGAATCGAATGTGAAGTATCTCGATAATGATTTATCTGCACCTTTAATTGAGTACGACCAGCAATCGAGTTTAGTAAAAGCGGTTTTGAAAAAAGATAGTACCGGTGCTGTAATTGCATATCCTACTTACACGCAAACAGATTTCAAGTCTATCTCCGATACGATTGTTTTTAACATGAAAACCGGTAAAGGCTTAACCAAAGGCACTTATACCCAACAAGGAGGAATGTATGTGTATGGCGAGAAAATAAAGAAGATAGATGAATCTGTTTTTTATGCCCTCAATGGCCGGTTCACTTCTTGTAATCTGGATACGCCACATTTTGCATTTGTGAGTAAGAAAGTAAAACTGATCAATAAAAAAATGGCTTTTACCGGGCCGGTTCATCCTGAAGTGGAAGGTGTTCCGCTTCCTATCGTGTTGCCCTTCGGTATTTATCCATTAATACAGGGCAGGCATTCCGGTTTTCTTGCGCCAAGTTTCACAGCCAATGAACAATTTGGAATCGGACTGGAAGGATTGGGATATTATAAGATTCTCAGTGATAATTGGGATTTGATTACCCGGGGTACATTGTATTCATATGGGGGTTGGACTTTAACTATCAATCCTCGTTACTTTAAGAAATACCGTTATCAGGGAACTTTCAATTTGAATTTGCTGAAAACAAAAGTGGGTTTCAAAGGGGATCCGGATTATTCTTCAAACAATGCTTTCAATATACAATGGTCGCACGGTACCGATTCTAAAGCGAGGCCTGGCGTAAGTTTTCGTGCTAATGTAAATGCCGGAAGCAGCCGTTATAATGAACAGCTTCCGAATAGTCCGATTAGGAATTTCACCAATCAATTGAGTTCTTCCATCACCTACTCGAAAACATGGAAAGACCGTCCTTATAATTTCAGTGTGAGTGCCAACCACAATCAAAATACACTCAACCGGCTGATCAACCTCAACCTTCCTGATGTTGTGTTCAATCTCAATACTATTTATCCATTTCGTAAAAAAAATGCCATCGGAGATTTGAATTGGTACGAAAATATCGGCATTGCCCTTAATACCAATGCCCGCAGTCTTACTTCATTTTACGACACTGCCGG
>B570J29032_109958426_pt1 | contig 12852 bp, 18 predicted proteins | sample LakMenEpi16Nov12_FD_29032 | JGI IMG/M metagenome (IMG submission 29032)
AAAAAAAAAACATAAATGATATCAATTCCAGTAAGTGTTGGCGAACTGCTAGACAAACTATCTATTTTGCGTATAAAAACAATAAAAATTCAAAATCCTGAGAAATTAGAAAAAGTAACTCACGAATATAAATTATTGCATGAACTATCCCAAAATTATTTGGGAGTAAAAGAATACTTTAATTTATATGACGATTTGATTGCAACTAATTCAAAACTCTGGGAAATTGAAGATAAATTAAGAGTTTTAGAAAAGCAAAAAATCTTCAACAAAGAATTTATTGAGTTAGCCCGAAAAGTTTATTACACAAATGATGAACGTTTCGAAATTAAAAATAAAATTAATCTTCTGTTGGACTCAGAAATTCAAGAACAAAAAAGTTACGAAGATTACAAAAATTAAAATATGAGAAGAAAACCATCTCCAACACCTTCCTACCTGGTGCAGGAAAATCCAAGAACTAAAAAAGAAATTATTCAATCTATATTGAAGAAAAAAACTAAGGAAAAGTTCTTGTCTGAAAGTCAAAAAGAATATTACAACAAACTTCAGGAAGCTCAAATTACAATATGTTCCGGACCTGCGGGTGTTGGTAAAAGTTATATTGCGATGAAAGCTGCAATTGATTTATTGGTTGACCCAAGTACTCCTTATGAAAAAATCATTATTGTAAGACCGGCAGTAGAAGCTGAAGAAAAATTGGGTTCTCTTCCAGGCAACGTCGAAGAAAAGTTAGACCCTTACATTTTCCCAACCTATTATCTGTTGAACAAAATTATTGGTAAGGACGCTAGAGAAAAACTAAAAGAAATGGAAGTTATTGAAGTCTTTGCTCTTGCATATATGCGAGGAATGAATATTGATAATTCAATTCTGATATTTGAAGAAGCTCAAAACTCTACACCCAACCAAATGAAATTGTTGTTAACAAGAATTGGATTCAACTCTAAATTCTTTATATCTGGAGATTTGGAACAAACTGATAGATACAAGGATAAAACCCACTCAGGGCTTTATGATGCGATTAATAGATTTAACAACGTAAAACAAATCATGTGTCATGAATTTTCTCAAGGTGACGTTGTACGTAATCCGTTAATTACAAAAATTCTAGAAAAATACGAAGAATGAAAATAGCTATTGAAATCAACGGGGTATTGAGAGATACTGTAAAAAAAATCGAACAAGTCTATGAGAAATTCTATATTGAAAATATTCTCAATGAGGTTAGAGATTTTGAATATGAAAAAATCTCCGACATCACTTCTTTGAAATTACAAGACCATTTAAAATTCAAAGATAATGATGAGCTCTATGATTTTCTTTACACGGAACATTGCATGGAAGTTTTTGGTCATGCTCCATCTACTGAGTATAATAGCTTTATTGATTTGAATGATTTTTATGTCGACCATAGAGATAATCATGAAATTCTACTGGTTTCTGACGAGATTGGTAAATCCAAACCAGCGACTTTATTTTTCTTGTCTAAGTTTGGATGTCAAATAGAAAAAATAGTTTTTTACAACCAAATTACATTAAATTCTGTGTGGAATGAAATAGACCTTTTACTTACAGCTAATCCTGATTTATTATTGAATCATCCACAAGATAAGAAAGTAATAAAATATAATACAAATTATAATACAGAAATAACTGACTTACCAAGTATAGAAACCCTAAAAGACCTAAAAAACTTTATTTGAATGATACCAATCTGGGATGAAAATTATTTTATTGACTTAGACAGAATCGAAGAATTTATCGATTTGACTAATGTTATTAATGATGAAATTAGTGGTAACACTAATGACCACAAAATAAATGTGGTAAAATATGAAATGGTTAAACTGATGCTAGATGTCATTATGAGTGAACAAGCCGAGCCCGATGAAAAAATCGGAATCGCAAACGCACAGCTTTCAATCCCATTCCGATTAGCCTTCAATTCTTTATTGAATAAAAAAATTATATCAAGTTATTAATATGGAACAATCACAAATAGAAAAAGTAAAACTTTCCATTCAAAATCTTAGAAGTAAAAAATCTAAGGTATACTTTTTTGTGCATGACACAAAAGGTAATGCTAAGGCATCAATTAAGTATATTTACGACTTAGCGTTAGCACTTAAAAACGAAGGTTTCAATGCAATTATTTTGCACGAGAAATCTGATTATACTGGTGTAGGTTCTTGGTTAGGTGAAAACTATATGACCGAATTGACCCACCAAACTATCGAAGGTCAGAATCTTGAGATTGCTCCCGAAGATTTCTTGGTAGTACCTGAAATTTTTAGTTTTATGATGGACCAGGTCAAAAACCTTCCATGTGGAAAGATTGTCTTAACACAATCCTACGCATACATGCTAGAAACACTTCAACCAGGTCAAACTTGGAACCAATTTGGTTTCTTGAAAACAATTACAACCTCTGAGATACAAAAAGAACAAATTGCAAAAGTTATGCGAGGTCAAAGCTACGACATTCTTGAGCCAGTAATTTCTGATTCGTTTGTAAAAAGAGAGTTACCGCCACTTCCAATTATCGGGGTTCATACCCGAGAGCAATCGGATACTATCAACTTGATTAAGACTTTTTACTTGAGATTCCCACAATATCGTTGGTTTACTTTTAGAGATTTGAGAGGACTTTCACAAGAAGAATTTGCAAACGCAATTTCGGAATGTTACGTTTCTGTTTGGATGGATAGAGAAAGTGCATATGGTACTTTCCCACTTGAATCCATGAAAGTTGGTGTTCCGGTAATTGGACTAACACCTAATTTGATACCAGAGTGGATGAATGAAACAAATGGTATTTGGATTAAAGACCAACTTTTACTTCCTGAAGTTATTGCAGATTGGACACAAAATTGGTTGGAGGATAATATCTCTCCAGAAATTTATGCTAGTATGGAAGAAACTGTAAGTAAACTACCTTCGCAAGAAACATTTAATAATAAAGCCGTTGAGCTCTTTTCTCAGTATCTTGATATGAGAGCACAAGCAATGGAAGAACAAATTTCTAAATTCGCTGAATAATTATGGAAAATATTTTAGACATTACAATTATCCTCCCAATCAAATCTTCTGTCGTAAGAGATTTCGACGAATATTTTGATAAAGCTGTAACATCAGTTAAAAACCAAAAGGTAAAGATTAAAGAACTTCTGATTGTTACCACTCCTGAGGAAAAACTAAATGCTCATATTGAAGCATACGATTTTGGTGATTTGAATTTCAGAAAAATTGTTTGGGATAAAGAACCTAGTTTTTCAGCCCAAGTAAACTTCGGAGTTGAAAATGCAAACTCTAAATGGATTTCTATATTTGAGTTTGATGATGAATACGCAAATATTTGGTTTGATAACGTAAGAAAATACATGGAATACTATCCAATGGTTCAAGCGTTTCTTCCAGTTGTTGTGGATACAGATGAAAAAGGTGCTTTTGCTGGATTTACTAATGAAGCTGTATTTGCTGCAAACTTTGCTCAAGAAGTTGGTTACCTAACAAATGATATTCTTCAAGACTATCAAAATTTTCAAACTGCTGGAATGGTAATTCGTAAAGACGTTCTTGAAGATTTTGGTGGTTTCAAAGCTTCCATCAAACTTACCTTTGTATATGAATTCTTATTAAGACTCACCTACAATTCAACATCAATTATGACAATCCCAAGAATTGGGTACAAACACACAAACATGAGAGAAGGTTCTCTATTCTGGAACTACAAATTTGGTAGTGACAAAATGGTTGATGAAGAAGTTAAGTTTTGGGTTCAAACAGCAAAGAAAGAATATTTCTTCAAAGACGATAGAACCATAAAATACCAATCACAAAATGATTAATGTCAGAAACATTAACGGCAAGTACCGAGGATGTTTCATCAAAAAAAAGGGGTCGTAAAGCAACAACCACTAACTATTTTGATGTGCGTGAGGAGGAGGCTGTAAAAGCCTTCCTCATCGCAGAAACATATGAGGAAAAAAACAAAATCTACAACGAGTTTTTGAGAGGACCTTTGGATAAAATGATTTCATCAATTATCCGAAGGTACAAGCTATATCGTAAAGATATGGAATTTAGAGAGATTCATGTTGACACGCATTCGTTCTTAATGACCAAAGTTGATAAGTTCAAGCCGGCAAAAAACAAAAAAGCTTATTCTTACTTTGGGACTATATGTAAAAATTATTTGATGGGTCAAATAATAAAAGACCAGAAAGATTTAAATAGAAAAGTTTCTTACGAAGATATTTCTGCCTCTTTGGAACAAAGACCTGACATGATGTATACCATTGACTCAGATGTACTGGAGATGGAAGTTGTTATAAAAAAATATCTAGAGGAATTAAAAGATTTTGTAAACACTGAAGCCCTTTCTGAAAATGAAACTAAATTAGGTTATGCCCTGGTTGATTTGTTTGAGAATTATGAAACTATTTTTAGTGGTGCAGATAATAACAAATTCAATAAAAATATTATCCTGCTTTCTTTGAGAGAAATGACTAATCTTTCAACTAAAGAAATAAGAAACTCGATGAAAAAGTTTAAAAAGTTATATTCAATAGTCCAATTGAAAATGAAATATTAACTTTTTTATCGATAATTTAATTATAGGTATTTATAGATATGCCACGTCCACAACGCAAAGAAATCAATTTTAGCAAAGATTCAATTTTATCTTTGATGCAAGAAATCTACAATGAACTTGTAGAACAGAGAAATACTGCAATCCGTATTCAAAATAAAATGATATCAATGATGAAGGATGCTGATGACATGAAAGAAATAGGTCCGGTAATTGAAAAGCAACAAAAAATCGTCAATGATTGTGTTGAAAAAAAATTAAGTTTATCAAGACTTCAAAGCTCTATTTGGGAAAAGACGACAAACAATCAAGAGAGTTTTTCTTTATCCGATATGGATGAGGATGTATTGGAAAAATTATTAGACAGAGATTCTGAAGTTGAGGACAATTCAAATTACAGAATGTAAGTCATATGCCAATATTCAATAGTCAATCCATAGATATAGGTGGTGGTTACGAAGCAATTTCGAACCGAATTGCTGCTCTGCAAGCTTATAACGAAGCTAGACAACTTACTCAAGAAAGTGATAAAAAAAGAGGTGATAGCCTTGCCCAATCAGTAAGTCTTCTAGCTGGGCAAAAATCTTCAGTAGAGGCTAATCAAAGTAGGGACAAGAGAAATCAGCCAACAAGTTTTGACAAACTTGTTAAATTAATTAATCAATCTAATCCTAATTCAAGATTTCCAAATACGGAAAAAGAAATTAGAAAAAATCTTCTACAACTTGTTTTTCAATTAAAAGCTGAGATTAATAAAATTGTAAAAGAAGAAACAATTAAAGTTTTGGGTTGTTCACAAGAACAAACTTATAAAGGACTTTCTGCAGCACAAGTTGCAGCAATTCCATCATTATCCCTTCTCCCAGAACAAGACGGAATATACATTAAGGTTGCAGAATTAGATTTTAACAAAAATTTGACCATAAGTGCTCAAACACAAATTGGTAGACTTTATTATGAAACAACGGGGATTACAACCCTTTCAAATTATGTAAATTATCCTGGAACCCCAGTAGGAGGTCCTAATGCAAAGAAAAAACCATTTCCTATGAACTTTGAGTTGCATGAAAGATTAATCAATGGAACTCAGACTTTTAAAAACGAATATGGTGTTAATTACAATGGTAGAAGTAGACAATCCGTTTTTGATATTGAATACACAACCACGGATGGTGTAGGTGCTTCTGGAGATTTTTTCAGAGTGTTTCTTCTCGATAGAGAAGGTTCACCAGTAAATACGAACCCAACACAAGCCACATTACAATTTTCTGCAAACACAATTGTGTCTGCAATTGGCGACTACATTGATTCAATCGAGCTTTTCAATGCTAAAACATTCTTAGGAGTCTTACTCAATCAAGTAACTGGTCTATTAGCTAGTGGGCTATCAATTCAACAAATACAAGCCCAAAACCAATTTACCACAATTATTTTCAGAATTATGGGAATTTGTGAACCAGGTTCATCAGAAATTGATGTGTCCGGAGTTGCTAAAATTTCTGAACTTGATAATCTTGACGACAACTTTTTTACCTTCACTGAAACAGAATTAAATGACATCAATCAATTATCGGACAACCAAAAAAAAGGTGTAGTAACTTATGTTGCCTGTGACAACGTTGAGCTTCCAGTCAATAATCAAATTTTATTGCAACAACTAGATGCGTTATCTAACACAATAGATGATTTGCCGATTGAGGACCAGGTAGCTGAAATAGAAAGAGTTTTAGATTCTATCCCCCAAGCTTGGGCGCAAGAAGGATTTGCCGGTTTGGATTTTGTAGGACGACCATTTAATGACGATATTATAAGACAAATACCCGCCGCTTTATTTTCAGGAATACTTACACCAAAGACACTTTTACCATTGTTTATTTTCTTTGAATATTTACAAAATCAAGTTGTTGGATTTAGCAATCAATTGATTGTTTCTGCCAACACAATCATTTCATCTGCAAACACTCTTATTAATTCCGCAAACACTTTGAATACGTTAGTATCAACGTCTATAACTAACGGTGTTGATTTTGCGAGGAAATTCAGAAAATTTCTTTTTAATGTAATTGGAAGAATTATGAATAAGTTTCTCGAGCTACTTTTTATTATGCTTAAAAAAAATATCTTGAAACTACTTAGAGAAATTATACGAGATATTGCTCGAACAAGTAGAAACGCCAAGTTAAAAGCCATTAATGCTATTTTAAATTATGCCGAACCTCTTATTCAAGGGTTTTTAAATTATCGAGAATGTAAATCATTAATTAAACAAATTCAAAGAATATTAGATTTAATTAGAGGAGAACCAAGGACCCCACCTTCACCATTGTCCACAGCTCTTCTTGTTCTCTCAGAATTTTTACCCGGTATGTCACCTGAGAGAGGGGTTCTTAATACTATAGAATATATGCAACAATATGGTCTTAAAACTGGTGCACTTCCAGATGGTAGTCCTAATCGAATGGTTGCCTTTACCACCGCAATGCAAAAGGGTGGTTATGACGAGTTTATTCAGAATGGTAAAGTAGAAGGTGCGGTATTTGTTCCTCCAATTACAGGGGGGGTATTAAAAGTGTGGGCTAAAGGAAAATGATATGACACAAGAAGAATTTAAAGTATTTGTTGAGGTAGCCAAAGATGCTAAAAATGTTCCGAATCAAAGGTTGGAACAAACTATGGATAAACTTGCTGAAGAGTTTGAAACCACCAAACAAAGTATTTTGGGGTTAAGCGTTTATTTAGATAAAGTTGAAGAATTGTATAACTCAATATTAAAAGAATATCAGGATAGGAATGTCAAGTAGGATTTGGTTTTATGGTGTTGTTATAGATAATCAGGACCCTTTAAATTTGGGTCGTGTCAGAGTGCATATACTGACTGATGATATCACAGCAATCAAAAAAAGCTATGATGGTTTTGGTCCTGCAGATTATTGGACCGAGAAAGACCCATTTGTATTCAATTCAATGCTACCATTATATGTTTGGACGGTTCCGAAAGTTGATGAATTAGTACAAGTATATTACCACGAGCCAAACAACACCCAGTTCTTAAACCAATATTATATTCAGGGTCCGTTTAATAGAATCCAAAATATTGTTCAGGAAAACTACAACGAATCCCAAAAATATACGGACATATCAGGGGTTCAGATTATAGGTTCCAAGAATTTAAGAAACCCTAATGGAACTTACAAAAATCCAGACCCAGATGGTGTATTCCCCGACCCAGGGGATGTTGCAATTTTAGGAAGAGGTAGCACGGATATTGTTCTCAAGGAAGATACCACATTAATCAGAGCTGGAAAATACAATGGGGAATTAGTTTCTGACAGAGACCCAGTCGGAAATAAAAACAGAGCTTTCATTCAATTAAGCAAATTCCGCACAAAAACTTCAATTGGGGAAAGGGTCAGACAAGCGGACCTCAAAGTTCAGAATCTTCAGGTAAATTATCTTGTTGAATACGAAATTACCAATCCCGAAAATACTTTTGATTTGTTCAGTGGAACTGTAAGATTATACAAATTACTACCCAACGCTGCAACAACATCACAAAACTTGAAGGTGGATTCTAATGTTGAGCAATACAAATTCATTCGAGCATCCCAAAGTTTCAACTTATTGAACCTGCAGCAAACGATTGCCTATATCAACAACTTTATACAAGATTGTAATTCTGTAACCAAAACCAAAACTGGGACACTTTTATTTAACGTGTTAGATGAACGTTTTCCAATTTACTTTAGACCTTCCAACAACTTTTACCAATCAATGCAGACTTCTACTGTAAATCAGGTCCGTTCTACTTTGACTAGTGTGTTTAGCAAAATTAAACTTAATCCACCAGATAAAATTGGTGGATATGGTCTCATCTATCAACAAGGGCTTGTTGGGGACCCAATTAAGATAACACCCAAGAGTTTCAGAAAAATTGAAACCAACGCACTACCAGAAACATATATGGCTTTGGGCGGCCAACACTTATATCTGCTTTCACAGCTTTCCCAAATTCCGGGTAAAAACAAAATAAACTTCAGCAATTCTTTATATGGAATTGACGAACAAACATTTGCTCTGCAGATTCAACCAAATACTTCAAGTTCCGTAAGGGGAGAAGAACTTTTAGAGTTACTTAATGTAATTGTAAGGTTCCTAGTTTCTCACACCCACGGTTTCCCAGGAGAAGCCCCCGTCCCAATCACAGAAGATGGTTCTAGCGTAGATAATCTTATTCAACAACTTAATGAGGCATACAGTAAGGTATTAAATCAATATATTCGATTGAATTGATATTTATTAAAAAAAAGTATAATGTCAATTTACAGGTCGTATTTTAGTAGAAACAATACACTCCTTTCCAATTTATACACAAACACCGCTAGAAACCCAGTGGTCGAGCTTAATTTTGGTAGCTCAGACCTAATCACCCCCAATTTTGGATTCACTCGTTTTATTTTTGACTTAGACCTTGATGGTCTTAGACAAATGTATTTAGACAAATACATCTCAACAGGATGTACCACAGCCATCACCCATACCCTTTTGATGACAAACACATCATCATTTGACGACGACCTTATCAATACCAATATGAATAATGGGAGAAAGAGAGCAACATCTTTTGACCTTATACTTTTCAGAATACCAAAATTCTCAGGCACAACCGGAATCCCCCAAGCTTGGGATGAAGGTGTTGGATACGATTACAATGATTTTGGGACCACCGTCAATGGAGTCTCAGGTTCACAAACAGCAATTGAGCAATACAACAACAAAAGCTTCTCTCTAAGGCCATCAAACTGGTATCAGACAACAACTGTTGCAAACTGGTCTCAACCTGGCATATACGACAACAAAAACACCTTAACGGGGCTAACTGGATTGAACTACTCATCCATAACAATTGTCGATGAACAACATTTTGAACTTGGGAACGAAGATATTCAGTTTGACATGACAAATGAAATTACTGGAATCCTAAACGGAACAATCACAGGTGTAACAGGATGGGGTGTTGCTTACAAACCAGACATTGAAAACCTAAGTGGTTTAACCGATGCCTACTCTGTTGGCTTCTTTGGAAAATATACCCAAACATTCTACCAGCCATATCTTCTTACCGATTATAATGACTTAATCCAAGATGACAGAAACGTATTCCTAAAAAACCAAACTAACAAACTGTACCTTTACGTTTACCAGAATGGAGACTTTGTCAATCTAGATAATCTACCTGGGGTAAACATCGAAGACCAAAATGGTGATGTTGTTCCTGGTGGTTCAGGATTAACAACCTGTCTGGCTACAAGGGGGGTTTATGAAGTTACCGTGCCAAATATTTTTACAAATCAGCCCGTACCTTGTTTATTCTACGACGTTTGGACAGGACTTACAGTCAATGGACAGTCCCTACCAAATGTTACAAACCAATTTGTTTTGCAGAACTACTCTGCCGGAATACAAATCGGTAGCTTATCTAAAGAGCCAAGTAAATATGGATTTAGTTTCTACGGCATCTTACAAAACGAAAAGATTCTTAACACGGAAGTTCGTAAAGTGGGGGTTGTGGTTAAAAAAGAATGGTCTTCTCAAGTATTGCTTGAGAATATTGATGTGTATTATAGAGTATACGTCACTGAAGGTACAACAGAAGTTCAAGTACAAAACTGGACACCAGTTAATCGCACACCGAATGAATATTATTTCATGTTTGACATGAGAGACAAGATTCCTAATGAATACTATGTTGATATCAAGGTGAATACAAGCGGAGAAAAAGATATTTATAAAGACACATTAAGATTCCAAATCGTCAACAAAAAATGAAAAAAGTAATAAAACTTTCGGAAACAGATTTAAAAAACATCATTCGTGTAGCTTTGAAAGAAGCAGAGCATGAACATAATCGTTACATGTTCTTCAGTAATCTGGAGCAAATGAAAAGACAAGCTGAATTACTTTTAGATTTAGACCCAGACCAAATTCATTCAATTCTTGAAAATGGACATGACTGGGCTGATGACCACATTACCGTTGCTAAAGAAAATCTTGACCAAGTATTTGATTTCATGATGAATGAAATTAACGGTGAAGATGATGAAGACATGATAATGATGGATGATATTGCTGTAATGGAAGGTAGAAAGAAAACCGGAACGAAACTTTGTGCTAGAGGTAAAGCCGCTGCTAAAGCAAAGTTTGACGTGTACCCTTCTGCTTATGCGAACGGTTATGCTGTGCAAGTTTGTAAGGGAACAAAACCTGGCCTTGACGGAAAAAAAAGATGTTCGGGGGTATATTGCTAAATTAAAAAATTTGTCTTACCTTTGTCGTCTAAGATTAAGGTAATGAAAAAACTAAACCACACTTTTCGTCGTTTCGTTCAGAAACAGATGATACACCTTTTTCGGTACGTAAGCACCGAACAAGAAAAGTCCGTCTATGAACGAGACTGTATTGCAGTTTGTAAGAAGTTTATCAATCAGCCAGATTCGATTATGCTTCTAACACCTATTAGCGGAAAACGTTATATTAGAAGTGAAAAGAGTGAAATCTTTATCATTCTTGAATCGCATCGAGTAAAGATTATCAATCACGTATACGCCTATGATGTACACATAAATGATAAATCGTGGAATCAAATCATCTCGTTATTTGACAACGAAGTTGAAAAACGTAGAGAAGAGTTTGAATCACAAATTACTTCCAACATTAAATCCTCACTTCAAAAAATCATTAAAGAAAAGTTATGAAAAACACTTTCAATATTCTCTATTATACCGGAATCAGTATCATGATGGTCTTTGTGTTGATAATTAGTTTGTTTGCAATGAACATACAAAATATTCTAGTAACTTTTACAAAAGATAAGCCACAAGTAGACACATATGTTAAGGATAGTTCTGCTTTCGTAATACAACCCAAAAAAGAAGATAAAATCTCTGTTCCAGTAACAAAACCAGTTGTAAAGGAAACTAAAAAAATTCAAACAATAATTGAAGTAGTATCTGTTAAACCTACAAATTTGGACACAACAAACTTGCCAACCCAAACTAATCCACCCGATACTACGAAACCGACTCCCTGAGAACTTTCGAGATTAAATCTCGTAATCCTTCATTTTTCTTTTTTGGCTTATAAGATACCATGGTAGGTTTGTTCCCCTTACCTACCTTGGGATTCTTTTTTTCGGCAGCCCTTTTCTGAGCACAAGCAGATTTTTTTTGAGCATCTGTCATTTTAGCAGCAACACCTGCTGCTCTACATTTTGGGTATGCTTTTGATTCTCCTTCGGGTCTTCCACAAGGTGGATGTCCACCACCTTCTTTTTTCCTACATATGTTTACCCATGGCCCCTTTGGTTGATTACTTCCTTTAGGTTTTTTCTTAGTTCCAAACCAAACCGCTAAATCTTCTTTTAAAATATCATCTTTAAAAATTTTTTTTCTCATTTTTTGAACTTTAACCATATTGGTTTTAGTTTTTTTTTCGTCTCGTGAAATTTCACTTTTTTCTTTTTTTACATTACCATCATATGAATCGAAGGCTGTACCATTATTAAAGTAATTAGAAATTTTTACAATAAATGGTTGCAATTGTTTATCACTCCAAACTTGAGGTGTAATATTCAATTTTCCTTTGTAAGCTCCATCACTAGAAGATGTTGTTCCCTCGTTGATTTTCTGGTTCATGAGACTATTATTCTATAAATATCACATTAATTATGCAAGAGTTTGTACCCTTTCCCCTTTTTGATAGAATCAATATTCAAAGTTCTGAGGATTTTGAAAAGTTAATCGATGAGCTAAATGTTGGCCAAGCAAACTTTATAATTCAAGTTGCTTTGGAAAAAGCATATAGTTCTGGAATATTTACTTTGAGTGAATCTGAAATTTTGTCTAAAGCTCTCAGATTAAAAAATAATAAGGAGGAATAAATCAATTTTAAGCATGAGTCCGGAAGAAATAAGTAAAAGGATTGTTGAAGGAGAATATAATCTAACACAAGTCGTAAGAAACGGCCACAAGCCATATTACGGAGATGAATACGAAACAATAAGGACAGAGGTGGGTGTTTTACGATGTTTATATTTTGGAAATGAATCAAAATATTGTAATCCAAGATATAAGAAATAAAAAAAGGGGACCGAAGTCCCCTTTCTTTTTGTAGTTTGAGATATTATCTCAATTCTCTCAAGTCGAACGTTCTAACACCATCAACTGTGATACGACCGTAGAAACGGTTGTTTACAACCTTCT
>B570J29032_109958422_pt1 | contig 12832 bp, 14 predicted proteins | sample LakMenEpi16Nov12_FD_29032 | JGI IMG/M metagenome (IMG submission 29032)
CTCAGCAAAAAGAAAGAAAAGGATGGAACGGAAGTGGTCGGAAATATTATCAAGGCTAAGACTGCTAAATCGCGTTTAAGTAAGGAGAACAAAGATGTTGAAGTCCGTCTTTATTACGATGAGCGGGGGCTTGATCGTTATTATGGTCTTCTGGAACTTGGTGAGATTGGTGGACTCTGGAAGAATGTAGCAGGACGATATGAGATCGATGGTAAAAAGATTTATGCTAAGCAAATTCTAAAAGAACCAGAATTATATTTTACTGAAGAAGTGATGCAACAATTAGATGAGATTGCTAAGAAGGAGTTTAGTTACGGTTGATTATTGTTTATGGTTCTTTTAAATGGAAAGTGTTGAATTAACAGTCTTAAAAAATTTAATATTTAATGAAGAATATTCTAGAAAAGTAATACCATTTATTAATCTAGAATATTTTGAAGATAATTCTCAAAAAATTATTTTTGAAGAAACTGTAAAATTTATCTTAAAATATAATTCTCAAATTACACTAGAATCACTTTTAATTGAAATATCTAACAGAAAAGATATAAATGAGAGTGATATTAAATCTTTAACATCTTTAATCAATTCATTCGAATATCAACCATCCGACCAAAAGTGGTTAATTGATACTACTGAAAAATGGTGCAGAGACCGTGCCATTTATCTCGCTTTAATGGAATCCATTTATATTGCTGATGGTAAGGATGATAAAAAAAATAGAGATGCAATTCCTTCAATTTTATCTGATGCTTTAGCGGTATCATTTGATAATAATATTGGACATGATTATCTTTTAAATTATGAAGAAAGATATAATTATTATCACAGGAAGGAAGATAAAATCGAGTTTGATTTGGAATATTTTAATAAAATTACTAAAGGTGGTCTCCCAAATAAAACATTAAATATTGCCCTTGCAGGCACTGGTGTCGGTAAATCTTTGTTCATGTGCCATGTCGCATCTTCTGTCTTAGTTCAAGGAAAAAATGTCTTATACATTACTCTCGAAATGGCAGAAGAAAAAATTGCTGAGAGGATTGATGCAAATCTATTAAACGTTCCTATTCAACAGTTATCAGAATTACCAAAGGCAATGTTTGAAAGTAAAGTCAATACACTTGCCAGTAAAACACAAGGGTCTTTAATTATTAAAGAATATCCAACAGCATCTGCACATAGTGGACATTTTAAAGCATTGCTTAATGAATTAGCACTTAAAAAATCTTTTAAACCAGATATTATTTTTATTGATTATCTTAATATCTGTTCTTCTTCCAGATATAAGGGAAATAGTAACATTAATTCTTATACGTTTGTAAAAGCAATTGCAGAAGAACTTCGTGGTCTTGCCGTGGAATTTAACGTTCCAATTGTATCCGCTACTCAAACTACTCGTAGTGGTTATGGTAATTCTGATGTAGAACTTACTGATACATCAGAGTCTTTTGGTCTTCCAGCAACTGCAGACCTTATGTTTGCTCTTATCAGTACTGAAGAATTAGAAAATCTTGGGCAAATTATGGTAAAACAATTAAAAAATCGTTATAATGACCCAACAATCTATAAAAGATTTATTGTAGGTATCGACAGAGCAAAAATGAGATTGTATGATTGTGAACAATCTGCCCAAAATGATGTTATTGACAATAATGAATATTCTGAATCTGAACAGGATAAAACAGTAAAAAAAGAAAAATTTAATGGATTTAAATTTTAATAGTATTTTGGTAAAGAGTTTTATATTCTTTACCTTTTTTTATTACCTATAAATAAAATCACGAATAAGAATATAATTAATGAAAAAATTATTTAAAATATTGACAAGTGAAAGGGTTGAGTATAATAAAAAGAGTATAAAAATCTTTGATATGATGAGATATTCATCTCATATTACTAATATTTTAGAAAGTGATAAAGATAATTATATTAAAAATGTATGCTCATTTTTAGAAAAAAAGATAAGTGACAATACAATATTTTTTATTGATGATGAACGGTTTGAACCACAATATCAAAAAATTGAATTATTCTTTGAGTGTATAAAAAAAATAGATAGCAAACATAAAAATATAATTTATATTGTAAAAACTGAAATATTTGCTGATTATTTTGAAAAATATGAGATACAAAATTATATATTTGAACCACTGTTAGAAGTCATTAATTTTTATTACGGATCATTTAGAATAAGAAAATCTTTAATCGGAAATAAAATAAAGGACGTGCCATTTTGCTCATTAAATGGGACAAAAAATCAAGTTAGAGAATTTTTGTTATATAGATTGAACGATTATAATTTGTTACCTGAAGGATACGTTACTGCTTGTGGGCAATTTTTTCTAGACCTGAATGAAGACATTAGAAATAATATATCCAAAGATAAATTTTTTGATAAATTTTATTATGATGGAAATCATAAATATCATCAAGATAAAAATTTAGTAAATATTCTTTATATTGATAAAAATATTCCAGGTAATATATTTTTAACTGTCGAATCATTTAACTATGATAAAGTAGAAGAATCACTGAGACCATTATATACTGAGAAAACTTCTACTCCATTTTTGACAAAAAGAATACCTTTAATAATTGGATATAAAGATATTATTCAAGATCTTAGAATAGGTGGATTTGATATGTTTGATGATATAATTAACTATGAATATGATGAAATTGATCACATAGATTATCAAAAAAAGATTGACTTATGTATAAAAAACAATTTACATATTCTTGAACATAATGATTTTTATGATAATTTAGAAATTGATAAGAGATTGGAATATAATAAAAAACATTATAATATATGGGTAGAAAATCAAATTTTAAACTTCGAATCTAATATAGAAGAAAAATTAAAGTTATTTGTTTAATACATTATGAAAGATACATTTATTACTGGTAAAATAGATAGTAATCTAATTGGAGATTTTAAAAACATAGATTATCCTGGAAGAAGGCAATTTAGAGATGATGAGACTGTTGAGAGGTGGAAAAATCTCGGACATTTGTATGTAAATTATACTGGCTTTATTAGAGAAGAATATCGAGGATTGCCAGACTGGTGTGAAAATATAATTTTAGAAATAAAAAAACAACTAAATGTTTGCAACACTTCTTGTTCATTATATTGTATGCCTCCAGGTACAATAATGCCAGAGCATCAAGATGCATACTTAAATTATAAAAAAATATTTAATATTGGTGAGGTTGATAAAATTTGTAGGATATTGGTGTTTATGGACGATTGGAAATCTGGACACTATTTTGAAGTTTGTGACAATCCAATAATAAACTGGAAATCTGGTGATTATTGTATGTGGATTGGAAATACTCCACACATTGCTGCTAATATTGGAAGAGAAAATAGATATACATTACAAATAACTGCAACGATTGACGATGAGTAAAAGAAGAGCCGTTATAGATGAACTAGTAGAACAGTATCCAAAGTATTGTTCTTCTTTCACGTTCAAACTCCAAAAAGGAATACCTGGAGAAGTAATTCATAAAGAAGGATTTGTTAATTGCTATATTGATTCGATAAACTATCTTGTTTATATGCATATTGATAAGTGTGGAAGTACCTCTATTACAACCGCATTGGAAGATCAAAAACCTTACTTTTTAAGAATGGATAAGATTCCAAAGTCTGAAGAGTTTGCTAAACTTTTAGTGGAAAAAGAATATAAATTTTTTACTGTTGTTCGTGATCCAGTTTCTAGGTGGATGTCTGGATTGAACGAATTTATGTGTAGATATAGACCACCAATCAAATATGTAATAAATCAACTAAAAGATAAAAGATATGTTTTTGATGAACATACAGCACCCCAACATTTATTTTTAAGATTGTGTATAGAAAATGATGCTAATCTTACTTGTATAAAAATGAATTCTGATATGGAGAAAAAAATAAATGACGTTATTAGATGCTCTTTGAAAAATGAATCTACTAGAACTTCATACGTTCCATTAAAACTTCCACATTTAAGAAATTCCAAGTATTTTATACCGAATTATATAAGTGTTTGTAAAAAATTATATGATGTTTATATAAAACCAGATACTACTCATTTTGATAAACTTTACAGCATAGACATTGACCTTTATAAAAACGCAATATGAATAACTTTAATACAGTAGAAAAATTTGAAAAAATCATAGCAAATTTTTTTGGATCTCCTTATGCAGTAGCAACAGATTGCTGTACTCATGCTATAGAACTATGTTTAAGGTATGAAAAATATGATAATATACAAATTCCTGAGCATACTTATATCTCTATACCATTTACAGCAGAAAAACTTAATTTAAAATGGGAGTGGAAAAAAAATTATTCGTGGTGTGAATACTATCATATTTGGAATACAAACATAATAGATGCTGCAGTTTTTTGGGAAAAAAATGGTTATATTCCGAATACTTACATGTGTTTAAGTTTTCAGTATAAAAAACATTTAAATCTTGGTAGGGGTGGTATGATATTATTGGATAACTATGAATCTTATAAAGAACTCAAAAAAATGGTGTATGATGGAAGAACTTCTGAAAAACCTTGGATGGAACAAAATATTGATACGATAGGATATCATTATTATATGACGCCAGAAGTTGCTGAAACTGGCATACATAAATTTAGTAAAATTTCTGAAAAACAAACAAAAAAATGGGGATATCTAGATTATCCTTTTTTGCCAGATATGGAGGTGTTTAAAAAAAATGGATTTAGAAAATAAACTTAAAGGTCTCCCCCCAGTTTTTTATTTGAACCTTGATCATAGGACAGATAGAAAAGAATATATGGAAAATCAGTTTAAAGAAAGAGGTATAACTGATTATACTAGAATATCTGCTTCTAGATTTGCAACATCAAAAATTGATGAGTGGGGTCATAGATTAGACTTGATGCTATTGGCTAAATCTGATGCATCCATTGTAATGAATCAGTTTACTACAATAATTGATTGGTATAATTCTGGTATATCAGAAACTTGTATAATAATGCAAGATGACCTAAGTTTGGAATTAATTGATTATTGGTCATTCGACTGGAATACTATCGTTAAAAGTTTGCCATATAATTGGGATTGTGTTCAATTTTATCATTGTCACAATGAAGAAATGCGTATGCATTTGCATAAAAGAAGTTATGGTAGTTCTTCTGCTGCTTGTTACATGATTAATAGATGGTACGCAGAAAAGTTAATAAAGATGCATTTGCAACCAGATAACTCATTTAAACTTAAAAATAATTTGAAGGATGTAAGTGTTCCTAAAGAGTGTTATAGTAGTGATGACTTCTTGTTATATCAAATTGGTGTGAGTTATAGTTTACCAATTCTATGTTTAAACCAAAGACTTTCTCAAACTCCTGATAATAAAATGCAAGAAGATGAGACTGAAGATGACTATGATCCAGTTATAAGCATATATCACAACAAAATTCACGATATATTGGCTAGTACTTGCGTAAGGAGATGGTGGGAAAATGAAAGTTCAAAATATAAAGCAGAAGATATTCTGAGTTATGGTGGTTCTATACATAAAAAGATGATTGTACCAATACCAAAGTTTAATAGAAAGGTGCTTCCAAAATGAACGTAGAATTGAATAAATTAAAAACAATAGGATTTCCAAAAATCTTTTATTTGAATTCTGATTCTAGACCAGATAGAGGAAATTACATGGAATGGTCTTTTGAAAAGTGGGGAATAAAAAACTATGAGCGAGTTCCTACTAGTAGATTTTCACCAACAAATTACCATGATTGGTCGGAATTAATTTTAGATGAAAATATTTTACAGACACCTGAAGAAATATCAAAAACTATTAATCATTTGAAAACAATAGTTGATTGGTATGATAATGGTGATGAAGAATATTGTATGATAATGGAAGACTTGATTGATATGAAATCAATAGACCAATGGATGTTTGATTGGCAAACACTTTATAAAAATCTACCTTATAATTGGGATTGTATACAGTTATTTTTTTATAGCAATAGAACCATCAACATGCATCTAAAACCAAAAGATGATGATACAAAAGGTGTATATTGTTATATGATAACTAGGCAGTTTGCTAAAAAAATTAAAGAACTTCATTATCATGATGGAAGATTCAAATTTTTTATTAATAATAGAAATTTAAAATTACCAGAATATAAGTATGGGTCATTAGAATCCTTTTTATTTGAATTGGGAATAACCTATACTTTACCAGTATTTTATTTGAGTTTAAAACATTTTGGTGAACCTAAAGAACTCGAAGATACATTGTGTAAACTCTCTTCGGAATCTATTGAGTTTTGGTGGAAAATAAAGTCTAAAGAATTTTCTATGCAAGAGTTCTTTTCATATAATAAAAGATATGATTGGAAAATGGAAGTTCTTTTTGATTTAAAAGAAAAGCAAGTGTATATGGATAAAGTTGAAAAAATAATGTTATGGATTTAAAAAATAAATTAAAAAATATGCCAAAAGTCTATTATTTTAATTTAGATAATAGAACAGATAGAAAAAAATATATGGAAAAACAATTTGATAGGTGGGGCATAAACTATCAAAGAGTATCTGGAACCAAATACCTAGCTTCAAAAAACAAAGAATGGAAGCATTTAATTATTGATGTAAAAAACTACAAATTGTTAGTTCCTATTGCAGCAAATGCTATTTCTCATTTGGAGTTTTTAAAAAAATGGTATGAAGAAACAACAGATCCGTATGTTCTGTTGATGGAAGATGATTATGATTTAAATCTAATAGAATATTGGCATTTTGATTGGGATTACTTAATGTCTAGACTTCCATATGATTGGGATTGTCTGCAGTTGGGATTTGAGAATCCAATAGGAATACCTTTTTATCTACATCCAATGGCAACATCTCATGATTTTGGACCATGCTTACTTAATAGGGATTATGTATACAAACTAATATCCTTGCATTGTGTTGATGATAAGTACAAACTAATTAATACCATATCTAATGGTGCTTGGAATGCTGAGGAAGGTGGATGTGGATCTGGAACAGTAGATTACTTTATATGTCATTGTGGTAAAACTTATTCCATACCATTAATAACAATAAATCCATCTTTTGGTAGTTTTGAGAATAATAGTTTACTTCAAAAACTCTATAGAAATAATGGCGATGTGATGGCTAGAAATACATATTATTATTGGTGGCAAAATGAAAGGGATAAGTTTACTTTAGATGATTTTTTTACTTATGGAAAAAAACATGATCGCAAAATGATATTAGACCAAAAACAATATGGAAACTATAGACCTAAAAAATAAATTAAAAGGGTTTCCCCATGTTTATTATTTTAATCTTGACCAAAAAAGAGATCGTAAAAAATATATGGAAACCCAATTTGAACGTTGGGGGATAGAATATACTAGAATGTCATCTAACATATATTCTATATGGAATTATGATGATTGGACCACAAATAAAGTAACTGGCGATAAAAGTGATACTGATCAAAGACTTTATGCTCCAGCAATGATGCATTTTGAGTTATTTAAAAGATGGTTACATGATACAGATGAAGAATACATTCTCGTAATGGAAGATGATTATGATTTAAATTTAATTGAATACTGGCATTTTGATTGGAATTATTTGATGTCTAAATTGCCTTATGATTGGGATTGTATTCAATTAGGATTTGAAACTTCAAATGTAATATCATTTTATCTTCATCCAGTAAAAGAAGACTATTCTTTTGGACCCTGCTTGTTTAAAAGAGAATATGTAGAGAAACTTTTAAGACTTCATTCTGAGGGATTTAAATATAGGTTTGATTTTAATATTTCTAATTGTCATTGGAGAGATAGACGAAATTATAAAAATGCTGCAGGTTCTTTGGAATATTTTATGTGTCAATCTGGAAGAACTTATTCAATTCCATTAATTGCATTAAACCCTTATTTTAGTTTTTGGTACTATAAAGATAAATGGATACCTAAATCTTATTTTCAAATGTGCTATGATTCTTATTATGATTGGTGGCAGAATGATAGAGATAAGTTTACTTTGGATGAATTTTTTACTTATGGAAAAGTAAATGATAAAATTATGGAAAGAAATCTCGAATATTGTGACACTAAATATTTTGAAGAAAAGACCAAAGTATGTAGAGAAAAATTCTTGAAAAAATATGGATTTAAGTAATAAGTTATTCGGAATACCAAAAGTATATTATTTTAATTATGATGAGCACAAAAACAGAAATTACCATATGGATAGAAATCTTGGTAATTTAAAGGTTGCTAATTATGAAAGAATTTCGGCATCAAAATATACATCCAAAAATTATGATGAATGGAAAAATTTAATCATAGATGTTGAGAATTATAAGTTAACACCAAATATTGCTGGATATGCAATCACAGTATTAGAATTTTTAAAAAAGTGGTTGGAGGAAACTGATGAAACAGAATTAATAATAACAAAAGATACTATTGATTTTGATTTAATTGAATATTGGAAATTTGATTGGAATTATTTAAAATTTAGACTTCCTTATGATTGGGATTGTATTCAACTTGGATTTGAGAATTCTCAATACATACCATTTTATTTACATCCAATACTTCCTTCTAGTACTTTTGGTCCATCGTTACTCAATAGATATTATGTAAAAAAAATAGTTAAATTGCATTGTATTGGTAGTCAATATAAACTGAATAATTATATTGCAAATATGTATTTTAGCGGACAATCGGGAACAGTTGATTATTTCATTGGGCACAACGGAAATACTTATTCGATGCCATTATTTCCAAATAAACCAGAATTCTTTGATAAAAATACTAAAAAATATGTTCTAGTTTATATCTGTAAAAATGCATATCATGAATGGTGGAAGAAAGAAAGTAGCAAATTTAATCTAGATGAGATATTTACTTACGGAAAATATAATGATATTGGAATGGTAAAAAAACTTCGTAAAAAATAATTAAAATTATGAATATTAATCTGTCAAACAAGTTAAAAGGGCTTCCTCATATCTATTATGTAAATTTGGATAATAGAACTGATAGAAAAAAATATATGGAATCCCAGTTTGATTTTTGGAGAATAAAAGATTATACTAGAGTGTCTTCTTCAAAATACTTAGCATCTGAGTCTGAATCTTGGGCAAATAAAGTTATTGATGGGAGCATAAAAAATTTATCCTCATATGTTGTTGGTAATGCAATAACCCACTTAGAACTTCTAAAAGATTGGGTTAATAATTCTAGCGATGATTATGTGATATTAATGGAAGATGATTATGATTTGAATTTAATACAGTATTGGAAATTTGATTGGCAATACCTTATGTCTAGGTTGCCTTATGACTGGGACTGTATTCAATTGGGATTTGAATCAAAAGAATTTATTCCATTTTTTCTACATCCAAAATTAAGACATAGTTATTTTGGACCTGTTATGATTACTAGAGAATATGCTAAAAAGATATTAAGATTGCATTGTGTTGGGGAAGATAAGTATTCTTTAGATAAATTGATGGGAGATTATAATTTTAAAGTTTGTTCTACTTCAGTAGATTATTTTATGGGACATACTGGCAGAACATATTCTATTCCATTGATAACTACAAATGTTGATCTTGGTAGCACTGAAAGTGACATACAAATAGAGAGGCGTCATCATGTTAAATCCAGAGCCGCATATTATTATTGGTGGATGAAGAGAAGTATGAAATATAGTTTAGATGAATTTTTTACCTATGGAAAACCAAACGATCAAGAGATGGTTATTAGTACGGTTGACTATTAAATAAAAAATGATTATAATGTCTTTATTTAAATGTATAGTACTAATGAGTGGGGAAAATTAAAAAAAATTGTAGTTGGTGTTGCTGACTATGCTGTAGTTCCCCCAGTTGATAAAAGTTTGCGGACTATTAACTATGCTGATCTTAAGGATACTTCTGAAATCAAGGTTGGACCATATCCAGAGCAAGTAATTGAAGAAGCAAATGAAGATTTAGAAATACTTGTAGATTTTTTAAAGTCTCAAGATGTAGAAGTATTGAGACCAAAAAGAGAAAAAACAGATTATTATAACTATTGCCCAAGAGATTGTGTATTCGTTCATGGTGAAGTTGCATTAGCGACACCAATGCCATTAAGATCCAGATTGGGTAATTGGAGATCTTATTCTCATCATTTGACCGATGTTATTGAAATGCCTTGTTGTTATTTCGATGATCTTTACAATGAAGAATGTGTTGGAAATCCAGACATTCTTGCATTGACTGAAGTAACTCCTGCATTTGATGCCGCCAATATAATTCGTGCAAATAATGAGATTTTATATCTGGTATCAAATAGTGGAAATGTTGCGGGTGCAAAATATTTACAATCACTTTTGGATGAACATTATGATGGAGAAGTTCAGGTAAATCTTCTCCAAAATGTATATTCATATGTTCATATTGATACTACTATTGCATTTTTAAGAGAAGGTCTTTTACTTGCAAATCCAAGTAGAATAAAAGATAAAGATGATTTGCCTGAACCATTTAATGAGTGGGAAATAATTTGGTGCCCAGAACCTGTAGACACTGGATACTATCCAGGTTATAATCATGCATCACCTTGGTCCAATATGAACTTGCTTAGTGTTAGTCATGAGTTAGTAGTCTTGGAAGAACATCAACATCCAACTAGACAAGTATTGGAAAGATATGGGATTGAGTGTGCTATGCTTCCCATGAGACAACAAAGAACATTAAGTGGTGGATTTCATTGCGTAACTTTAGACCTTGAGAGAGAATAATTATGGAAATTGGATTTATTGGATTGGGTAAATTGGGTATGGCATGTGCGGAAGAAATAGTTCTGCATGGGCATAATGTATATGGGTATGATATTTGTGATAAAAATAGTAACCTAGTACAAGTTAAAAAAAGTATTGAGGATGTTGTAAAAATTAGCGATATTGTTTTTATTGCTGTTCCAACTCCCCATGATCCAGAATATGATGGTAGTAAGCCATGTATGGACTTGAATCCAAAAGATTTTAGTTATGACATTGTAAAGGAGTGTTTGATTGAATCAAATTGTTATATGAATAAGAATCAACTTTTGGTTCTTATTTCTACAGTTCTTCCTGGAACAACTAGAAATCAATTTTCGAGATTAGTCCAGAATACTCGATTTGTTTATAATCCATATCTTATTGCAATGGGGTCTGTTGCTTGGGATATGGTCAACCCAGAAATGGTAATGATTGGTACTGAAGATGGTACTGAAACTGGGGATGCTAAACAACTCATTGAATTCTATAAAACTGTTATGGAAAATGATCCCCCATATGTTGTTGGTACGTGGGATGAATGTGAATGTATTAAAGTTTTTTATAATACATTTATTAGCAACAAAATTAGTTTTGTGAATATGATACAAGATGTTGCCGAAAAATCTAAGAATATTAATGTTGATGTTGTTACAAGTGCGTTATGCCTTGGTGCATCTAGAATCATTAGTCCTCATTATATGAAGGCAGGAATGGGTGATGGTGGTGCTTGCCATCCAAGAGATAATATTGCCCTCCGTTATCTTGCAGAAAAACTAGATCTGGGGTATGATTTCTTTGAAGGAATTATGCGTTCTAGAGAAGTTCAAGCAAAAAATCTTGCTAAAAAGTTAGTTGAACTTGCTGGCGATGTCCTACCAATTGTCATTCATGGAAAAGCATATAAACCAAAGGTTCCTTATATTGATGGGAGTTATAGTCTTTTAGTTGGGCATTATTGTGCTGAGATGGGCAAACCACCAATTTATGTTGACAAATATACTGGAGACGAATATACTCCTGATGGTCCTGCAGTTTTTCTTCTTGCTCACAGTGCATCTACAACTTACTGGCATGATGAGAGTAATGATGAACTTTATTGCAATATTCCAAAAGGAAGTGTTGTTCTGGATCCGTGGAGAAAATTTAAGTCAAATGATGTTAACGTAATTTATTACGGCAACACTCGATTTGGTTCTTGACTAGACATTCAAAATCTGTTATTCTTTTAAAGAGAATCTAAAAACCTATGCAAATCATTGATACAAAAAAATATATTGAATTTGTTCGCCAAACTACAAGTCCTGCAAGTAGCGACTTTACACAACTTCTTTCCCGAATGACCGAACTTGAGGCAACTCATGATGCCGATGTTCCTCGTTTGATTACAGCAGCTTTTGGTATGAGTGCCGAAGCTGGAGAGTTTACTGAAGTGGTTAAAAAAATTATTCTTCAAGGTAAACCTTATAATGAAGAAAATGCCTTCCACTTAAAACGTGAACTTGGTGATATTTGTTGGTATCTTGCTCAAGCGTGTATGGCACTTGATACTAATTTTGAAGAAATCCTTCAAATGAATTATGAAAAGTTAAGTGCTCGTTATCCAGAAGGAACATTTGATGTTTACCGTTCCGAAAATAGGGTAGAAGGAGATCTCTGATAATATGCCTCCCATATTGGGAGGTTTTTTTATAAATATTTTTATAAAAAGAATTAGGAAAATGGATTTTTGTAACCCAGACGGAATGAGAGATTTGTACAACTCTCTATATCTTTCAGAAGAAGTTGATATTGAAGAAGGTAAGAAAGAGTTTCCTTCTGCTAAGGTTGCTAAACAAGAGGAAAAGCATAGAAAAGCAGCTGTTTCTCAAAAAGGTGGTAGTAGAGGTTCTTCTAAAAATCGTGCAATGAAGATGAGTTCAATTCGTGGTGCTATAGAACGTGGAGAAGATCCAAGAGCAGATGGATATGGTGGTGCTCGTGCTGCTCGCGGAAATCCACCT
>B570J29032_109958421_pt1 | contig 12831 bp, 11 predicted proteins | sample LakMenEpi16Nov12_FD_29032 | JGI IMG/M metagenome (IMG submission 29032)
GGTCAGTTCGACAAGTGGCGCGGTGGCTTCGCTGACTTGCTTTTCTGAGTCGGCAGGATAGCCGTCGGCCGATGGCAGGGTCCAAAGCTGAGTCTTGGCGTCGCGGGCCAGTTCAATTCGACTTAGTGTCGCCAATTGCTCGTCAAATTTGGCGATCTTTAAGGAGGCCGCCGAATCGGGGTTAAAATCTGGGAAAATGGCGCTACCGCGCTTCTCCTCGGCCAGTTGCCCTTCGCTGACAACTGAGGTGGGACGGAACACCCAAGCCAAGCTAACAGAAAGTGCAGCGGCGGCCGCAAACAGGGCTGTGGTCTTCATTTCGCTCACGGGAAACACTCCTAAAGATCTTCAAGTGTATTTCAATGGTCGCAGATAAAATGGATTTAGGACTAACGCAGTCGATTCTTCGCGATGCCTTCGCGCTCGCGAACTCGGCGCGAAACGAACACACCAATTCCAACGATCAGTGGTGGAATGGGCGGCAGCAAGATGGCCAAGTACTTGTACCGAGCTTGCTCGCTGAGAATCTTTAAGTCAGCGGATTGTCGACTAGCGCGAATCTTTTCATCTCGTTCCGCTTCCAACTTCTCTCTTTGAATCGCCAGTTTTCGTTCCAGCGACATATTCTGAACCTGCAATCGCTGCAGTTCAGCGATCAGCGTCTGTTGTTTGCTAGGATCGGTCGCTCCTTCGCGGTTCAGTTCGTTGATTCGGTCCTGGAACTTAGCTACGGTTCGTTGATTCTGCTCTTCGGCTTCTCGGATAGCTCGATTGAATTCTTCCTGGTACTGCTTCTGATTTTCAGCTTCCGCAGTTTGAAACTCTTGAGCTTGATCCTCGAACAGTCGGAGCGTAACGTGTTGCGGTTCATGGCTGCGAATGGCCGGATAGTCTGCCTCACCGGCCAGAACATCAATCACGTTCAGCACAAAGGTGATATTCTGCACTCGCAGATTGATGTCTTCATAGTCTTCAGGTCGACGGCGACTGGCGCTGAAGAACGGAGCCATGCAGTCGATATCCGCAACATAGTAGGCGCGAATCTTCTTGGAATCTGCATCAGAAGCGGCAGTTTGTTCAGGGCTTGTCGATTCGGCTTTGTCAGCCGCTTGCCCCTCTGCTTTATTCTCGCCACTCGTAGCATTACCGCCAGCAGTTCCACTTTCGACATACACTGCCACGACCTGTTCGCCCAAGGTTGGCCCTTGCAGAACCTGCAACTGGGTAGGCTGCATTTCTTCACTTCGCATTTGAGCCATCACGTCATCAAACTTGATGCGTCCGCTGTTGGGCCTTAGTGTAACAATCGGAGTCACATTCAGTCCCTTGTTATTTTTGTCTATTTCAATAGCACCTGAATAAAGCATCATCAGCTCTCGAAGCCCAGCAGTGGCCCGATTGGATTCGCTCAAGTAATCGATACCTTCCCCCGCTTCCTCACGGATAAACAACCACTGATCGGTAGCGTTCAGCAGATATCGCAATTTAGGGTGCGGATTGTATTGCTGCCAGACGATGTCTGGGTTGATAGTGCCTTGCATGCCCGGTGTCTGGGGTATGCTCAGGCCCAGCGCGGACCAGAGAGTTTGGATATCGCCTTTGGGTTGAGGCTGACCGCCGCCAAACATGCCACCACCGGCCGGCGGTTTGGGCTCACCAGTGCCCGGTACACCTTGCATGGCGACTGGCAAAGGATCTTCGAATATGGCAGTCGGAATTCCGGCCTGAACGGCGTCTACTAAATTCTTCAGTTGCGGGGGAGACAAGGACGATGGCTGCACGGCCAGCAGCACATCATACTTTCCGGGAGCGATTGTTTCAGTTGCATCGACGCCCTCGACATCATACTGCTTTTCTAGCTCTTCAATGATCGGCTGTTTGGGAAGCTGGCGGAAGGAACCGCCCGCCATCGAAAATCCGCCCATAAAGTTAGCATCTGTGTTGATGACGCCCAACTTGGCTCGCTTGGGCTGTGCCGCAGTGTTAATCGAACGCACTAGTTCGTACTCAACTGGAATACCGCTGTCAAAAAACGGCACGACGACCTTGGATAATCCACTTCGAACGGCAGCCCCCAACAATATTTCCTGGTCACGGAACGAACCACGCTGACGAACGCGAATCGCTTGTGGTTCGATCCCATACTGCTTACGGGCTCGTTGTGCCTCTTCACTGGATGTTTCCAGGTTGTCGTAAATCTGCACTTGCAACTTGGTATTGCGTCCGCCAGCCAGCGACTGGAACTCCTTCAGCAGAGTCACCAGATCGTAGCGAGTCTTCGAATATTGCTCAGGAATATTGTTGGATATAAACGCTTCGATAACGATAGGTCGTTCTGGATCCAATTTGCGGATTAACTGCCGAGTGGTCGGGCTAAGAGAACTGACTTTTCCTTGGGTGACGTCAAATCGCGGCCGATCATTCTGCATAAAGAAGTAGCTGATTCCAAAGACCACGACAGCCAAAGCCAAGCATCGAAACATAAAATGCAGAAACATCTTGTTGCCGTCGCTGCCACCGCTCCAGTGTCGCCGTCCGATCAGCACCATGCAGTAGTAAAGCGCTGCCATGGTCAGCAAGGAGAAGAAAGCGACCGGGGCGATACTGATAACTCCTCGGCCAAAGTTATCAAACTGATCGCTGAAGCTGAATGACTTAACAAACTGCGACCAGGCGCCACGCGCAATGATCACTTCGGAATTCGCAGCAAAGGCCAGAGGCGCGTTGAACAACGCGCCAAGAATGAACGCCACTGTCAGGTTCGAAGTCATGAACGAAGCGACCATGCCGATGGCAAGCATGGCCAGTCCAACAAACCAGTAACCCAGATAATTGCTGCAGAACAACCCGGCGTCCACTCCACCACTGGACAGGTAAAGCAGTACCATAAAGGTCGAAATCTGCGAAAAGATCAGTGACACTGAAAATATCGATACGACCGACAGGAATTTGCCAACAACGATATCAAAATCATCGGCCGGCAAAGTTAACAACAACTCATCAGTCCCCTGCCGCTTTTCGTCTGCCCAAATACTCATCGTGATAGCAGGAATAAAAAACAGCATGATCACTGGAAACCAATAGTTCAGTTGATCTAAATTCGCCAAGTTGGCGTTGAAGAACTCATTGGGCCAAAACGCGGCCATTGACGTAAGCAGCACGAACAGGCACAAGAACACGTAGCCCGTTGGATTGGAGAAGTAGGCTAGGAAATTCCGTCTGAGCACAGCGTAGGCGGCTCGCTTGCGCTTAGCCAGCAAACTGACCGCCAAGAAGACGAGCAGTAGGAAAATCAGATCGATTCCGATCAGTAGCACTAAAGGCAACAACAGGTTCAATACTTCACTGAACATGATCTAGCACTATTACCATTGGTTAGGGTAAAGGATGGAAAATTCGTCGGTCAGCTTGAGCTTCTTCGGGGTGGAAAGCTGTTAGCCGATTCATGAGTGTTCAATTCTTTTGGCGAAGTCGCCGCTGACAGGCCCGCTACGCAAGGATTTTTATCCAGAGCGGGACGGCTGTTCAAGTACTAACTTGCGGCGCCGGTCAACTTATGGAATGCTACCTCTAAATTGTCCTCTCGGGACCGTAATTCACTTATGGTACCATCAAAAACTTTGCGACCGTCGTTGATCAAAATCACGCGGTCCGCCATCGCCTCGACTTCCTGCAAAATGTGAGTCGAAAGCAGGATGGTCTTAGACTCGCGCAATTTCCGCATCGTCTTCCGCACCTCGCGTATCTGATTTGGGTCCAAACCGGCAGTTGGTTCGTCCAGGATCAGCACATCTGGTTCGTGAAGCAGGGCCTGAGCCATCCCTACGCGTTGCTTAAAGCCCTTGGACAGTTTTCCAATCGGCTTATGAACAACGGTGCCCAAGTCGCAAAGATCGATCACCGCCTCCATTCGCTCTTTGGTATATTTGGGGCTCATTCCCCGAGCTTCGGCAAAAAAGGCCAGCATATCCGAAGGCGTCATTTCGGGGTACAGAGGTCCGTTCTCGGGCAAGTAGCCTAAGCGCCTTGATCCCGCCAGTCGATCATGAAACATGTCGTGACCGGCGATGCGAGCTACGCCTTCGCTGGGGGCCAGATAGCCCGTCAGCATCTTCATGGTGGTGCTTTTTCCAGCACCGTTGGGGCCTAGGAACGCCACCAACTCCCGTTCTGACACCTGGAAACTGATGTCTCGAGCTGCCGCGAAAGGACCGTAAAACTTGGACAACCCTATCGCTTCGATCATCGGTTTGGAAGTGGTCGAAGTCGATTTCTTAGATTCTGTCATCTCCCTAGTTGGCTCCGTTAAAAATCACAAAGTTCAGTTCAGGCGAAATGATATGGTAACTATCCAGACCGCTAGGTTGCTGTATGTACTGAGCAAAAAGGCCCTAGGTTCGCTGACTTTGGACAATTTCTCGTACAGACTCAGGCGGGATCGGCCTACGTTTTAACCAGCTTGAAAAGCGCCGCAAGGGGGGGAGGGCTACGAACTTGCTTGCGGCGCGAGGCATGCGCATGCCGACCTTTACCGCACGGAAGCGGTAGAAAGCATAGCACCGCGTCCAAACGTCTGTTTTTCAATCGATTCCCACGCAAAAAACGACTTGCCAGATCAGGACTTTAGCGATAAACTGCCGGACTTGGTATCCAGACTGGGGGACGCCTTAGCAAGGACTGTTTTTTCTGAGCCAGCAAATATTGTATAAAGTTGAAATTAACCAAATGAGTACTCTGACACAAAAAACAACCATTGCCAAACCAGGGCAGTTGCCTCAAACGTGGTTTCATGTGGATGCAACCGATCAAGTGCTGGGTCGTTTGGCCAGCGAAATAGCTATGGTTTTAATGGGCAAGCATCGTCCGACCTACACCCCGCACGTTGACACTGGAGACTTTGTGGTCGTGACCAACGCCGAAAAGGTTGTCATGACCGGTCGCAAAATGCAAGTTCGCCACTATGCTTGGTACACCGGTTACCCAGGACAAAAGATGGAGAGCTACCAGGAGCGACTGGAACGCAAGCCAGAAGATCTGATTTACCATGCCGTTCGACGTATGTTGCCTAAGAACAAGTTGGCCACACGCATGCTCAGCAAGTTAAAGATCTATGCTGGTCCCGAGCATCCGCATCAAGCTCAGCAGCCCCATCCCTTGCAGGTTGGTGCCTAGGTTTCCAGGGAATAGCAGCGGTTGGCCCCCTAAAACGAATTCACAGTATTCATCAAAAAAGTTTATTGATTCAGAGCTGAAATGGTTACAGTCAAAAAAGATAAAGTCAGTGGCGATAGTCTTGGAACCGGTCGACGCAAGAGCGCTGTAGCTCGTGTGCGTGTTCGACCTGGAAAAGGAACGATTACGATCAACGGCCGGTCGCTGGAAGACTTCTTCCCAACCGTTCAGCATCAAATATTGGTGACGCAAACATTGGCGGCAGTTGATGCGGCCAAGTCAGTCGATGTAGCTGTTCGCGTTTCCGGCGGTGGACTAACCGGTCAAGCTGGTGCTGTGCGAATGGCCCTTGCTCGAGCACTGGTGGGTCTGAATGAGGCTAACTTTCAGCCGCTACGCGATGAGAACTTCCTGACTCGCGATTCCCGCATGAAGGAACGCAAGAAGTACGGTCTGCGTGGTGCCCGCCGAGGGACTCAGTTCAGCAAGCGATAGCTATCCAGGCAAAGGCGTGGTGTTGGATGGTTGTTTCCGGGCAATCCCAACGCTTCCTGGTTTGATGCAGCAATTTGATTTATCGAACTCTAGCGATTCAAGAAAAGCTTCCGCAACAGCGGAAGCTTTTTTTGTTTAATTCGGCAACGATTGCTTTGATCGTCAATTAAAGTATTTCGCTTTATCGCCGAAATAGCGTTCTACTTGCAGCGTCGATGCCGAAATAGCGCAGGAATCCCAGCGGACACAATTAGGGCTAAACTTGATGGCTCTGGTACAAGGCTGGGACGTACTGCGAACCACTGACAATCGATCAGCCAGAATTGTCAAAAAAATCGGGAAATTGCGATTCGAGAATGCCCCCTTTTCATTCTGTCGCTCGCTATTTATGAGTGGCAGCTTTCTGCCTTGGCCTACCATGTCGGGCCCCAGTCGTATAAATCAATAAAACAAAGGAGAGAAATATGGCTCGTATCGCAATTAGCACCGCATTGGCAATCGTCGTACTAACTTTCTGGACGGGATCCGCTCAGGCACAGTACTTTGGGTACTACGGTGGTGGACAAAACTTTCACATTCAACCATATCCGTATCCGTACCCCGTGACTCAATATCATGTCTATCCCCACGGAAATCACTATCACGTGATTCCGCGTTCGTCCTACTATCCATCCTACAACGACTGCTGGCAACGTAGAGTTCCTACAGTACCTCAGATTAACCGAAGCAGTTATCGGACAAACTTTTTTGACGGCAGTGCCACGAACTTCTCGCATGGCACAAGCCAGTTTTGGGGAAGCCCCAGTCGCCGGTTTTGATCGGATTGCAAGTGCTTGTCCAGCCAATGGGATGGCGTAAATTGTTAGAGTATGCCGAGACGCTTTAGTAGCAAGACGTAAGCAGCTATCGATCCCAGTAAAACATACAACAAGCTGTTCGTAGGGTATATTCGGCCTCTGGCTGGCTTGTTCGGTTCGAGCTTGGGCGAGCCGAGCCAACAGGGTCCTGGCTGGTAGATGATTGGCTTTCTGAGCTTATCGACGAGAGCCTTTTGTCGAGGGTCCTGTTCGGCGCGAGCCAAGTCGTCAGGCGTCAGGCCCTGTAAGGCTTCGCGAATCACTATTTGCGGTGGATTCCATATCGGACGTCGCACGCTGCTGCCGTCCAGCATTCGATAGGTTGGAAAAACGGCAAACACCGTACCAAAAACCACAACAATCGCTAGGCCACCGATGAAGACCGTTAGATTAACTTGATTGCGGCTGATAAGCATTGCTTCAATCTTCTTCTTTCGATATTCAGTCGTGGGTTATCGACCTAATTCAGTAAGCTAGAACTCGGCAACAATAGTAAATGCGGAGAAACATCCGCAAGTGCGCCAACTTTATTTTCCGCTGAAGCACGGATTCTACGACTCAGGTTGAATTCGCAAGGAAGTTTGAAAGGCAAAGTCTCTGAGAGCGCGGAGGATTCTTTACCGAGGCGGCAATCAATACGCCCCCAGGTGTTTTCTGAGCATTTTATGGCGATGAGCAAAGAGCTTTCTGACAAAAGCTACTGCAAGCGGACCACCAAACAGTGGTTCGATCGTCAGAGCATCGGTTACTCGGCACCCAGACTCTACTGGATAGATTGTGCGTTCATGCCGCCAGAATCGCATGGAGCCCATTCGCGACGATGACTGCGAATCGTGTCGATGGACACGTCCCAGAGCGTTTCGGTCTCTGACGCAACATAGGCAAAAGCCACTGGGTGTGAACCGTCAAAGGCGGCCACGATTGTCACTCCATCTTCAGCCACGTTGGATAGCTCGGCCAAGAGATCTGCGGGCAGGTGACTCTGCACGGAGATCTCGTCCAGGCTGATTTCACAACTTCGATGGGCCGGCACGTATGGCAATAGTTCAGGCTCGGTAAAGATCGTTGCGGTCTCGGCCTGAAACGCCGGTAGGTGAGATCGCAGTCGCTCGATATTGTCTTCAAAGGCAAGTAGCTCTGGTACGTCGCGAGCAGCCAAAGCCACGGCTTGCGGTTCGGGCTCACCGACCACAGACCCAATACCATCCTCCATTCTCCAGACCACAAAGCCGCTCTGGGTTGGATTCTCAATGACCTTCGAGCCCTCCCACAACAATAGATCACGAGTCTCTACCCATAGCGGCAGATCCGGCAGACTTAAGAGATAACGGTGCCTTAAATTATCCATGTGCAGTGTTCCTCTATGTTTCGCTTGGTGCCCCCTCTTGGTGGCTTGAGCTTCGAAATTGCATGAGACATTCATTCACGCAAGGCACCCTGCAGTATATCGTACGGCATTTGAAATTTTATACCGTACGTCTTCTCAACCATTTTGTATGTGAAGCGAAAGCTGGAATCCGGCAGGCTTGTCCTGCTGATCGGTTTTGATCTTCAACCGAAAAATGGCTCGAAAATCCTCAACTGCCGGACATCAGGCACGACCGGTTCGGGTAAACTGAGTTACTGAATCTGCTTGACAGTCTTTCTGTGTGCGGTCAGAGTTCAGTGTGGGTTGATTGGAAACGTTCGTTTTATTTGAGGTAGTCAATGTCCCGGTTAGTGATTATTGCTCCGCGTCAATTATTTCTCTGCATCGTCGCGCAGTTTCTGGCAACTGCAAGTTTGATCGCAGAGGACTGGCCACAGTTTCGCGGATCGGATCGAAGCGCTGTGCTGCGGGAAACTGACATTGCAACTCTAATGCCTGCTGGTCAACTGCCAGCCAAGTGGTCGGTTGGCATCGGTCCAGGGTATAGCGGACCGACGGTGGCTGCTGGCCGGGTCTATGTGACTGATCGAGGACAAGGCGAACGTGACCTTTCCGCACCGGAATCCGAAGTCGAACGCGTGCTGTGTTTCGATGTTGCTGATGGAAAGTTGATTTGGCAGCATGATTATGACGCACCATATACTATCAGCTACAAAGCGGGTCCGCGAGCCTGCGTGACCATTGACTCTGGCAAAGCGCTAAGCGTTGGAGCGATGGGGCATTTCCATTGCTTGAACGCCGAGACCGGACAAGTGATTTGGGCTCGCGATCTCAACAATGAACTCAAGATTGAAATGCCGATCTGGGGAATCACGGCTGCACCCTTAGTCTACAGGGACATGGTGATTCAGATTGCATCGGGCGAAGGTCATTCATGCGTTGTTGCTCTGGATTTAGAAACAGGCAAGACGCGCTGGACGGCACTGGATGAAAAGGCCGGATATAGCTCGCCAGTAGTGGTACGGCAAGGTGATCAAGACGTAGTAGTTTGCTGGACCGGAGAAAGTGTTAGTGGGTTAGATCCACTGGACGGTCATCTTTTCTGGAGTATTCCCATGCAGTCTCGCAACATGCCGATCGGCGTGCCAACCCCGGTCATCCAGGACGATTTGTTGTTTGTCTCGTCTTTCTACGACGGCTCGATGCTCATTAGACTCGATTTGACAATGCCATCCGCCGAGAAGGTTTGGCATCGCGTTGGAGAAGATGAGCAAAAGACAGACGCTCTACATTGCATGATCAGCAATCCTATCATCAAAGGGCAGTATATCTACGGGGTGGACAGCTACGGTGAGCTGCGTTGTTTGAAATTGGACGATGGAGATCGCGTATGGGAGGACAAGAGCGCCGTCAAGAGAAATCGTTGGGCCACTATTCACGTCATTCAAGCGGGGAATCGAGAGATCATGGTCAACGAGCAAGGAGAGTTGCTCTTCGGCACGCTCTCCCCAACCGGTCTCCAGCTCCACTCGCGTAGCGAATTGATTTCACCTACTCGCATTCAACTCAACCGCCGCGACGGAGTCGTCTGGGCTCCGCCAGCAATTTCGGACGGCCATATCTTCGTACGCAATGACTACGAATTGAGGTGTGTTTCTTTATTGGCTGACCCCCGAAGCAAACCTGACTCCCGAACCAAACCTTGAACACGGATCGAGTCGTCCTCAAACAAGGCAATGCCATGCCTTCTGCATAGGGCAGTCGGATTCATTAGAATTTTCTTTTTCAACTAAATGTTCCAGCCAAGCGATCGCGATAATTCAACTCAATGAATTCACCACGGTTCAACCAAGCCTGCAACCGATGATTAACAATATGAAGTTCCACGAGCGGAGACCCTGTGGCGATGAAGTCGACTCGCGAATTCGGCTCATCATAGCCTAAGGTTGACTACTGTACCAATGACCAATTCCTCAAACACTTGAATGCTCGCTGTAGAGGATTTCCGGCGGGTCCCACTACATGCCATCGCGCTGGGTGATGCGCTTGGCAAGCGATGCTCCGGAATGCAGGGCTCCTTCCATGTACCCAACGAACTGATAACAGCAATGTTCTCCAGCGAAATGCAGTCGATCAAGACCACCGTGAAGGATCGGACCAATCGTGGTGACTTGCCCTGGTGCTGGAAACGAATAGCCCGCTTGAGTCCATGGGTCGGCAATCCAGTCCATCATTTGCCCTTTTATGAAATGTTGAGTATATCCGGGAAACAACTCTTCAAAGGCTTTTGTATAAGCGGGTTTTCGATCAACTACAGCGCGGTGATGGACGGCCTCAGCGGCTGGCCCGCCGCTAAAGGCTACCAGAGCGACCAGCCCTGCGTCGCTTTGTCCGTCTGTTCCGTGCCAAGTTTGACCAATGTCGCCGTCAGTTGTTGCGTCTGGCGAACATTGGATGTTGCGCCAGAACGGCTCTTTGATCACCGAAAGGTGTTTCACATTAGCACCCATTTGCGGCGCAAGCGTTCTTGGCAACTCAGGGTTGAATTGAATCTTAAACCAAGTGCTGGGCGGCGTTGCCAGGACAATGTCGTCGGCCTCGTAGCGATCTCCGCCAGCGTCAATTGCAACCATTGCCGTGTTCGTGGCAATGATCTCACGGATGGGGCAGTCCAGTTTGATTCGTTGATTACCAAGCTCAGAAGCCAAACGCAAGGCAAACTGCTGGTTACCGCCCTTCAATCGATACAGTTCGGTATCTGTCCAGTATCGCTCCAAGCCGCCTCCCTTGACCTGCGCTAGATTTCCAAGGTAGCTTTGCCGCTGCGTTGCCACTGCGTTATCCACAGTGAACTGAAGCGTTAACAGCTTCTTGGCAAGCTTAGAGATTTCCAGGTTTGTGATCCATTCGGCGGTTGACCGCTGATCCAATCGCCTACCATCTGCTGTCATCGAAGGTTCGGCGGCATCCACCAAGCGGGCATTCTGGGTCATCGCGGTGTAAGCCGATTCGCACTCTGATTCGATCTCGTGTACTTCTTGTTCCGTCAGTCTGGTTCCATTCAAAATCATCGGAGGTGTCGCGTACTCTTCGGTGATGTCGAGAAACTTGAATCCAAATTTGGCTGCGTAGGCTAGAACATGAGGGTGATTCGAACCAAGTAGCTCACCACCACCTTCCACGTTCTTTCCGGGAATGAGATTCTTCAGACTCAGCACGCGGCCTCCAACTCGCTTTCTTGCTTCGAAGACCTTGACGTCATAGCCGGCACTGGTCAGCTCATAAGCACACGCCAGTCCAGCGAATCCCGCGCCAACTACAATGACGCGAGGCTTCGATGATTGTTCGAGTGACTGGGCAAAAATCGAATTTCGAGCTGACAACAGTCCTGCCGCCGAAACCAAGCCCATCTGAAAAAGCTCACGCCGAGAGTGCATTTCGCTGCTTCTGTTCTTGGCGGTGCACGCTTTCGATAAGAATATTCGTTTCATGATTGACTGGTAGACGGTCAAAGTACCTTATCAACAGCCGGTCGTCAGCCCGCCTTTGGGTTGGACTGATTTCATTGAGAATTCGTTACCTGCATTAAGTTTTCCCATTTTCTGCAGTTCTGCTAAGGACTAAGTAGAACGTAAGTAAATGCATGACCAGCATCAGAGGAACCAACATGGTCACAACTTATGCTATGGGGCCTAGATGCAACGCAACATTCCACACTCTACCATTATAAACATTATGCAATAGATCTAGAAACCCAACTGTATTGGCAATAACAGCCAAAGTTACTGCATGGCGTAGACTTCTTCATCAAAACGCTTATTCGGGAATTTTAGTGGGCGAATTGTTTCGCTGATGCTCCCACAGGTGATAGGCTCGAATATATTTCATAACTGGAAAAGGCATACCTTACTTCATCCGATTACGAGTACGATTGCGAACAAGAGCAATGGCACGAATCTACAGGAAAATGGTTTCAGCCACTAAATTTCCCGAAGAACCATCGAAACCAATGAACGCGCAGTACCTTCTGCGTCCTGTAGGAACTTCGTTTTGGTAGAATACGAATGCACTCTCACCATCTCTTCTTCCTTTTAGGGAAGTAATGTTGGTTTGTGCGTTGCGCGGTTTGGCCATTGGCAATTGAAGGCTTCAATTTTGATCTGGGTTGTTCGGCTATCGAAAATTTCTCGCTGCCCAAACCCGAGTGGCAACCTATTGCGTTTGCCGCTTTCGTTCGACGGCTTACCTTGGAACTCAACTTATAAGTCACCGAGCGACATTGGGCCAATGCCGCGCTGGTGGTAGTATTAAAGCAAATTCCGAAGCATCTACGGCACTTATCAAAAAAAATCCCTAAGAAACCGGCTGCGGATGCCGGCAGATTCCTAGGGATTTTTGAAACAATGACCCTATGGGGTTCGAATATTCAACTAGTTCCCTAGGGAAAATGCAACTGGTTAGCACCGTCCCCATATCCGTCCCCACATCAGAAACCATCCTCCTCAATTATAACGAATTACTTGAATTGTGGTATCAACTGGATGAGTCAGCCAGGGATGATCTACTGAGGGTGGCCCGAGCCTGGGTGGCCTCTAAGTGAAAAATGGAATGCTCTACACTATGGTACAGGCAAAAACTTCCAGAACCATTAGATCGAGAGCCTTGATTGGTTCTGGAGCGAACTGACCCGGCAATGAGTTCCATATACCGATAATTCGCATGAGAACTCGGTAATCCCGACAAATTGTCCCCTTGTCAGAAGCCATCAGGAGTCAGCTCCTCGAACTTGCAAGAGACAAATTGCTCAAAATCAACTCGCAGCCCGGCACCTTCAGTAAGCTCTTTTTATCTTAGACACTCTAACAAAACCTATTTTCACAGCGAACTGGATTTGGTAATCATTGGAGCAGAAATGTTTATTTTTGTACCCCGACGTCA
>B570J29032_109958419_pt1 | contig 12817 bp, 6 predicted proteins | sample LakMenEpi16Nov12_FD_29032 | JGI IMG/M metagenome (IMG submission 29032)
AGCCATTACAGTTCGTAAATTTTAAAGTTTTTAATAGTTTCCAACTTGTCGTTTGCATTAGTTAGTTGTTCAACCAAATTATCCATTTCCTCGGTGTGTTGTGGGTGCTCACCAATTCCTACAGGGTTTGTAAAATATACATATAATCTTGCCTCTGCATCTGCAATTTCAGACTCGTATTTTTTTACAAGAGCATCTTTTAATTTTTCTGCTAAAAATGTGTTCATTTTTTTTAATTTTTTAAAGTTAATAAAAATCGGGCTTAGGTAGAAAGCCCGATTATGTTTGTTTGATTTAGAATGGTAAATCTTCTGATGGTTCTTCGTTTGCTTGTGGGTCAACAACAGGAGCGGTTTCTTGTTTTGAACCTCCAAGTGAAATCTCAGACTCTTCTCCGTAAACATATTTTTTTAGTTCAGATGACCAAATTGGAGTTTCTCCAACAGCAACTGCCTCTAAATATTCTACAGGTTTTTTGGAATATACATCATTCCATGTAAGTTCATCTTGAATCCATCCTTCCATGATTGCCTTATCCTCATGTAGTGGTTGTGGGTCATCATACATAATAGTTTGAATTACTGTGTACTCTTTTCCTTGTGGTGTTTTTGCCCTTGTAAGTTCAATAATTAAATCACGACCTTTTTCGGCATTGGTTACATCGCCTTTAGCTTTCCAAATAGGTAAAATTTTATCTAAAACACCTTCTTGTTTGTAGTTGTGTTTGAATCTCCAAAACTTAACCCCATCTTGTTCATTATCTCGGTCAATAACTTTTACAATGTAAAATAAACGTGAACGGTATTGTGATGCCAATTCTTTGTCTTCTTTTTTTCCTGTTGAAATTAACTCGTTATAAACTTCAGTTAATGGTGAGCGGTCGTTGTCGTTTTTCTCGGGGTCATACAACTTAACCCACTGCCCGTTTACTTGGATTTCATGATACCAAACTTCAACAAATGGTGATGAACCATCTTTTGTAGGTAAGATACGGATTCTCCGTGATGCGGATTTTTCATTCTTCTGAAGAATTGCAGAAAAATACTTCTTCAATCTGTCTTCTTGAGAAATATTTGTTTTTTGTGAACTCGATGATGTTGAGTTCTTTTCGTACTGCGCAAGTACTGAATCTAATACTGAATTTGCCATAAATAAATTTTTAATTATTACTCTTTTATCTATGAAAAATATAAGTAAAAATTAAAGTTTGTCAAATAAAAAAGGGAAGATAATTCTTCCCTCAATTTTGTTGTAAAAGTTTGATTTTTATTCAGAATCTTCTTCAGTATCGTATAGGTTAAAAGTTTTTTTAACTTCATTTGGTGAATAGTTTTCAACTTCGTCAGAAGTTAAAATATATTCGTTCTTTCCACTTTTTTCCATTTCATCTTTTTTGTCATCAAAAAAGTCTGTAAGTTTTTGATTGTATGGATAAGAATCTAATGAACGTAATTCTAATTTTTCTTCAGGACTTTTTTGTCTATACTTTTCTAACTTAGTTTCAAGACTATTAATTTTATTCATTATTTCATCCATATTAGATAGTTTCGACTCTAAGTCATCTAATTTTGTGAAAATTCCATCCATAAACTCATCTTGTTTTGCTTGAATTTCTTGTTGGGTAGTTACTAAATCTGTGATATCGATTTCCTCAGTTTCTTCTTCGCCTTCATCTTCAGGTGTCAATTCTTCAACATCAGGGTCATTTTCAACATCTACAGGTTCAGGAACTTCGGTTGCTCCTGCAGCCGCAGGGTCTGCTGCTCCTGCAGCTGCGGGGTCTGCGGCTGCGGGGTCCGGTGCACCTCCCGCCGCTGGGTCGACAGCTGTAGGGTCAGCCGCCGCTGGGTCGGCTGCCGGGTCTGCCGGTGGTGGAGGAACATCTTGTTCTCTAAGAATATAAGAATTAATTTGATTGAATCTTTTTAATTCTTCTAAGATTTTTCTATCTAAACTCATTTTTAAAAATTTATCCGTTTAATAATGTTTTGACTCCTGTTGGTGTTTCAACTTTTAAAGTTTTATTTGTTTTCATAGTATTGTCAACTCTTTCAATTAAACCGTCTTTCATTCTAATTGTATAACAATCACCAGTGTCCAAATCACAAACTTGTTGGTACCCATTACCATCTTCTTTTGTGGTAATTCTAGTATTTTTTTTCAAATAGTTGTCTAATAATAATTTGATGTCCATGTCTTTTTTTTATATAAATATATGTTTATTACGTATTTGTTAAAATATCTCGTAAAAATTAGTGTATGTTGCAATGTATGTTTCATACAAGTTTGTGTTGTCTTTAAAAGTGTTGTCAACAAAATCAATTATTTGTTGAGCGGTCAACGCTGGTGGCCCATAAGCTGCTGGAGTCATCCAAGTTGAAAAAGCAAATTGAAATGCTGCTTTCCCATGTTTTTTGTTTATATTTGTTTCAGTACTTTTATTTACTAGTTCATTTAACATAGGTAAAAGTGGATTCAATATTTTACTAATAAACGTTGTAGATTCAACAAATGTATTGAATTTAGCAATTGGAACTGGTTTACCTCCCAACTCAACACATGATTGAGATGTAATTTGCGAATTTAAGGCTCCAAAAGTATTTGTAGTGGAAATTTCATAAGGGTTATAATTTACATTATCCCAAACACCAACACCCGCGCTTTTGGATATATATGTTGTTCCCGCAATACCCATTAACACTGTTCTCATCGTTTTATCTGTAACGACTTGTTTAATTACTTCCGATAGTTCTTGTACGGTAAATGGTGTTTCTACGATATCAACAAATGGGGTTGATGTAAAAACAGAATTAAGTTTGGTTGTGCATTGGTCTTGTGGTGCCGCATAAAAATTCAACTTTGGATTTTCTTTTAAAACTGTTTCTGAAGCGATTCTTTCTTTTGTTTTTGGATTTTTGTCCGCCGCTTGTTTTTTGTATGTCTCTAATATTTTTTTATTAACGTTTGTCAATAAATTATTAACTTGAGGTAAAGAGTATTTTGGTATTCTTGAACCTTTGAAACTAGTATTGAAACCTCTAGTTGAGACTTCATGGCTAACCTCAAAAATCCAATATGGTCCATAAAACATCGGTACGTGTCTTAGTATAAAATACATTGTTGGTTGTATCATAACATTACCCATAGACTCCACAGTACAAGAATATGAACGACTTTTATATAGACTATACAAAGAAACTGACTGTTGAGCAACTTGGTCTCCCGCCACGGAACTTCCTAAATCGGCATTAACTTTAAAAGTTTCAGAAGTATTTTTCATTTCTGACATATCTAAATCTAACCCTTTAAAGACACTTTGGTTTTGGATTCCAAAATCGACACTAAACCCGACTACTCTATTGGTTTGAGAATAATTCCTATTTGGGTCTGAAACTTCTAAACAGTTTCCTGGGGTCCTTAAGTCAAAACTATCATCACCAAATCTTATGAAAGAATTTTCTTTAGGTTTTGGATATTCAGAAGGATTTCCCATATAAATACACAAAAATTTTGGGCTAGCTTTTGTATAATCCACTTCTAAATATGTTCCAAACAGTGAATTACCAATTTCGCTATCTTCTAATGGAACTCCATTTTTCAAAGCCTCTTGTAACCCATAAAAGTTAATATAAGCAGGCATGGCCATAAACATAAATTTATTTTCATCTAATATTTGACTTATAATGGACATTAAACTGCTAGAAGGATTAATTTTTGGGTCCAAAATTCTTTTTACCATTTTTAAATCTAATGTAAAATCATTACCCAAATCACTATTAGACCTGTCCATAAATAAAAAATCTTCAAATAGTGTCGTGTTTTTTAAATCAGAACCCGCAATCCATTTATCGTTGAAACCTTTTAATGTGTTATAAGTACTAAGTTTGTTAACATCTCCATTTACCGCAGTATTGGTGGTTTGTTCTTCAACTTGTATATCTTTTAGTATTCTGTTAAGATTGGAAAAAGTTTCATTAACAACTTTATCTAATAAAGATTGTCTATCTTGTAGATATGAATTAATGAAAGACGTAAACTTTGTTTTATTATATGACGGGTCATCAATTTTTTGAGTCACGTATAACTTTATTAAAGGGGATAGTAAAGTAACATTTTGAGCGGTAAATTCAATGTCATTATCAATAAAAAATTCACTTACAAATGATTTTTGTGTTCCTGGTAATGGTTGAGTATTGTTTTGTGGATTGTTTGTTTGTTGTGGTGAAGTGTTACTTCCGCCAGGTAATGTTGTGACGGTTGTTGTTAATTTTGTGGTACTACCGTTTGGCGTTAAATAATCAATAACCATTATATAATTTCCAGCAATGTTATTATTGACTTGTATTAAATTTGAAAAGTTTGTGTTCGCCCCTAATGTTCCTGAGCTTGGTAAAGGGAAATTGTTAGGGTCATTAATATTTGAATTAATATTATAAAAACGTTTACTACCAACATTAGTTGCTATGAAATTAGGGTCCCCTTCTATTTTATAGACCGAATATCCCCCGTTTGGTTTTTCTAAATTAAAATACCTATTACTTTCAACCCCTAAATTTGAAGTGGGTAATATGGTTGATGAATGCCCAATGAATACAATACTAACATTTGGATTATTTGATTGTGTACAATTTATTAGTGAATTAAAAAAAGAAAGACAGTAACTTTCGGGTGTTACTCCAACAGCGTCTGTTTGTGGCGCATTGTCATCCACTAATAGATTATATGTTGTTGTTTGTGCACTGTTAGGAACTTTTCTAGCACAAAAGTTTTTAGGTTGTGATGAGTTATCAATTGTTTCTAAATAAATTATATGACCATCAGTATAGTTTAAAGACGATTCTGAGTAATTGTTTGGGTCAGTGATATTAAAGTATTGACCGGTACATAAATCTTGAAAAGTTCTAAAAGTTGATGTGTTTGATGGTTGAACATATTGTGTTGGTGTATTTTGATTTGTAATAGGTACTGAAGGAAATTGTGGTTGTACTTGATTTTGGTAATCAACTGATGGTATTTCACTAAATCCAACATAGTTTCTAACTGCCGCCCATGCCGTAGGGTTTTGAGCGAGACTTAGTAATAATGAAATGTTAGTTCCGTCTCCAGGTAATTTACCTTTAAGATATGAACCAAATCTATATTTATCTTCAGGTACAAACTCATTAAGATTAGAAAAAGAGTTAAATAGTTTTCTTTCAAAATCATACGGGTTACTCAATTTAATAACACAATCAAAGTTCAAAAAGTTTTTTATTGATTCTGTTAAATTAGAAATTTGTAATTCTGCCAATCTTTTTCCGTCTACGTCTTCATTTGTTTTTACAAAACCAGCATTTGAAAAAACAAACAAATTACTAATTTGATTTTTTAGAAGTTTTTGTTCAACATTCGGAACACCATTACTATTTGTATATGTTGCCGTAGTAACTTCATCGTTAAGTTGTAAATCTTTAATTTCAAAATTGTATTTACAAAAACCTAAAAACTTTTCTTCAAATTTATCTAATAATTCTTTTGGGAAAACACTGAATATTTCGTCTATAGAGCTATACTTCAATTCGTTTGAAACTAAATCAAAATCATTTTGTCTGTTAGTGTTTGTTTTTATAACTTTTAAATATTCCGTAGGTTTTGGTTTTGTTAGTAAACTATTATCAAAATATCCAAAGTTAGATGCTCCCCAAACTGACCTTACAGAACCATTATACAACGCTTTGTTAAAAAATGGTTCAATTGTTTTTTGATTGTTTGAGTTTATACACTCATATATTGATTGGTCAATTGGTATACCCCCCATCGATGGATATAATACAATTCTGTTACCCCCACTAGGACTATTTGACGTTCCGGCAAAAGTTCTATATTGATAGTAGTTTCTTTTAGTCAGAGTTCTATTAAGTGACGATGTATCAAACCCTACATTCAATATTGTTGATGATGTGTTATTTTTTCCAATATTAAAATTATCCACAGTTACTGCGTTTTGAAAAGCGGCACTTGTATAACCGGTAAATAAATCTTTACCAAACAAATAATAATTTACATCATCGATTAATTTTGGATAAAACCCAACGTTTTGGGTATCATATATATTGGCAACTATTAAATTTGAACCTTGTAAACTAATTGTCTGTGTTGTTGTTCCTGTATAGTCAAATATTTGATATTGTTTTGTAATATCTGATGTTGTGGGGTCATAACTTTTAACATAATCAAAGTCTTTCCAAACATCGTCAAGTATGTCAACGTTAGAGTTAACAAACGTTTTGTATCTATGCCATATAGAACCATATTTTAATACCCAAGCGTAAGGAACTTGATGTACGGCTGAGTATTTTTTAAATGTTGCCGCTAAATATTCTAAGTCAGTAATTGTATTATTATCAACATTTATAAGTTTTTCTTTTGTTGTGATTAAAGGTAACGAATTTAAAAATAAGTAACCTAATTGAACATAAGATTGAGTATCTCCTGATTTTTGTTTTTTTACACCTTCGACAATTGAGTTTATAAAATATGGTGTATTCAATAAAGAAGTTGTTTGAATTGATGTTCCCACATTACCACTATATGAGTTTCCATAGTTTATAAATGACTCGGTAAAAAATGTCTTTTCATTTTTTCTATTGATATAAAAATTCTTAAGAGTATCTCTTGTTGATATTTGAACATTATTTGATTGGTCTGTTAAATATGTTTGATTACCGTTATTAAAACCATAAGGTGTGGTAAAAAGTTTAATATTAGAATACTTGTCGGTTTGATTTATTCTTGCGATTGTTTTTTTATCATCGAGATATAAAAAAGTTTTTGTCGTATCGTTATAATCTTTGAAGTCTTGAATTGAGTCCCCGTTTGATAAATTTTTCTTTAACCAATCTAAATTAGTAAACGGGTATGTATCTAAAGTATTTTTTTTAGATGAGTCACTACTTGTCAGATAGTCTGTAAGATTTTTTGCTAAATCTATTTTACTTGAGACCTCAACGGTTCTATTAGATAAAGTATCTATGCCGTATATTTCGTTTGGATTTTTAGTAAGTGTTTCAATATACGGAGTTACATAATTATTTTTTAAATAAAAGTTCCATAATTCTCCTTGCCCATTATTAGACACCTTTTTCATGTAGTCCAATAATTTTTGTAAGTTAAATTTAAAATTTTTTAAATCTTGATTAATGGCAATATCTTGGGGGGCAACCAAACTTAAATTTTTACTTTCAATATCACCATAAAATTTATCAACTTGTTTTTGTGATGCTAAATCCGATAATAAGTTTCCATAGTAGGTTGAAACATATGCTCTTTCAAAGATTTCGTAATACAATTTTTTCGCATCTAAATTTTGATAAGGGGTTGTTTTAAATGGAAATTCTATTGCATTTGACGATATGTATTCTGAAACATCTTTGATATTATTATATGTAAAGTTTTCTGTAGGTGCCGCTGTTTGTGTTTGAGCCTTTAAAAAAGTTTCTGTAAATCCAATTTCAGGCCATATATTGTAATTAAACGCCCTTGTTTGTTTTATTATTTTTGGGTCGCCAGGATATTGAATTACATATAACTCACTTTGGTTACTTTGTTTTTCTTTTGTAAAATACAACGGCCACGGATAAACCACATTATCATTATTCAAACTACCGCTAGATGTCTGTATTGATTTGAACGCATCAGGTGAAATACTTTCAGGAGGAATTACAGCCATAAGCCTGTCTTTGTCCGCTCTTACTTCCCATGCCTTTTCATGAACATCCTCCATAAGTCGGTAAAAAGTGTCCGCACCTGCTAACAACACGGCAAATATGTTTCTAATAGTTGGTTTAAATCCTAAACCTCCTTCTGGCGATATAACTGTTTGTGCGTAAAATTCAGTTAATTCATCCTCTATTTGTTTTTGAAACGCTTCTAGCGTTTTTGTCATTTTATCTAACTTATCCAAGTAAGAGTTAGGTATATAAGAACCATCCGCAACAACTTTGTTACCAAAAAAATAATAATCGGGTTGTACGTCGATTATGTTATTATTTGCATCTAAAACTTTTTGAGTTGTACTAAGACTTGCGTTTATATCTAATACAAATTTTTCAAACTCCGCATTTGTGTTTGGGTCACTAATATTTACTTGTTTACCTGTTCTAAAGAAAAAAGTTTCTTGTAATGCTTGATTGTTTTTTTTGAAACTTTCTACATCGACTTTTTTTATAATATCATTTACATCTTTGATTGTAATAGGGATTTCAAATTTTTCGTCTTTTTTTTCTCTTTTTTTCGGTGGGTTTGTTCCAAAAGTTTGATTAATGGATAGAAAATTAACATATCCTTTAATTCTTTCATCTATTTTTGTTTTTACTTTTACTTCTTCACCAATACCCAACTCTTTTTTGTATGGATAATATATGTTATTGTCTATAACAATAAAATTACTATCATCAAGAGCGGTACTAAGTGCGTATTCAAAAACATCTTTATTTAAATTTATTAGGTTTGTAGAGTAATCTTGAATGTCATTAAGTTTTGTAAAATCTCCCTTTTTTTCTAATTCGGCCTGTGAGTTAGCGTCAAAGTTGTCTATTCTATTAATTAACTCCGTTAATGATAAAACAGGAAAATTATCAGGAATTAATCCCTTCCTTTTATATGTGTTGTAAACTTCTTCAAGTTTTTGTCTTCCTTTATATGTGTTAAGAGTTTTTTTGGTGTTTGTAACTGGGTCAGTAATGGTAATGACACTATTATACATGTACGGTGAAGTTGAGCAATAAGATAGTGGTGTATCAAATAGTAGTGCTGTAAACTTACCAATTAATTTTAAATCTATCTCATAGTTTCCATTTTCAGCATTGAACTTAGCGTTAAAAGATGTGAGTGATAGTCTATATCTTATGGCCTTTCCATAGTAACCTTTTAAAGTCAAATAGAACAGAGGGTATGGAAAATTAAAAAAAGCCGAATATAACGAATTTTCACCCTGCTCAAATAAAGACCTTCCTTGTATGTCTGTCATCGATATTGACACTTCAGGCACACCAGTTCCTTTTATTCTAACACTAATTCTATTTATTCCTAATAGTTGGGTGTCTTCATAACCACCAACAGACTTTTCAAATCTTTGCACCTTTTCTGTTTCAACAACTCTTTGAATATTTCGATTTATCCCACGAAAGTCCCTTGAATCTTTACCCGTTATTTGGTCCGTCCAACTTGAATCAAATGCGGTTTTACCTTTTGGTTTTAAAAAGTTAATTTTTAAATCGTCTTCTCCTTCAAATAAAGTTGCGATAGCGGTACTTTGTACATCAAAAGACTCTCCAACCGCCAACTTCGTTCTTGGGATTATGAATGTTTCTAAATTAGCGTAGTAAACCAAATCTTCTTGCTCTACAAATCTTGGTTCTCTTTTTCCTGTACTATCATATACTTCATTAGGATTAACAACAACGATGTTGTTATACTCAGTTTCTATGAATATTTTTTTATTTTGTTTTAATCTAGCGGCCATAATAAAATATATGTGTATCTACTGCAGATTTGTAGTCTTGTAATGCACTAACTAATGGAAATGGTATACGTAAAATAGCACCATCAGGAATATTTGATTCTAAACCACCGTATTGAGGGTTGGCGGTTAAAATTAACCAACCAAAATATGGAGTACTGTATTTTTCAAAACTAATTTTATCAAGACGGGATTTACCAACTAAATAAAGGTATTGTTGGTCAGTAGGTCTAATTGGTAAATTTACATAAAAAACTACCGTTTGTTGCCCGTTGATTATAAAGTCTTTATATCTATTGTAGTAATCCATTATGGGAAAGATTTTTTCAAATTAAATTTATTACCTCCAGAGTTAACTTGTGAATATAAGTCTTTCATATTAGAATCTGAAGGGGCTAATGGTGGTAATTTAGTTACTAACGCACAAAGTCTTTCTTTAGAAACATCATAAGGTCTATAGTTTGTATATTTGTTTGAATAGTAATCATCTCTAAATTTTTTCAAATTTGCGTCTTGAGTATTTTTGGAAGTCAAATAATCGGCACCTAAACCTGTTTGTGGTGTTGTAATTATATTTGTGAAATAGGTGTCCCAAGCATCTTTATCGGCCTGACCCGCATTTGGTATTGCCACATTTATAATACTATTTATAAAATCTTGAGGTTTTTTCAAAATGTCGGTACCGAAAAGTATGAAGAATCTATTTTTAGCCGGGGTGTAATTTGGAATATAAGTGTCAAAAGAAAATGAATCATTGTACTCATAACTGCCCGATGGAATTACATTAAAAGTACTTAATTGTTGTATAAAATCGTTAATGTCATTTTTCACTAAATAAGATTCTTGAGTTAATTCTTGTAAAGTATTTGTAACTCCTTGTGGATATGGTGCAGTAATTTGAGTGGTTCCTGATATATTATAGATATAAGCATTACCTTGTTTTGTTATGTAACCATCGTTACCGTTCATAATATAATTCAATTTGTCAACAATACCTATCCATTCTAATTCTTTTGCTGTAATCGTACTATTGTTAACCTCTAATACTCCTAAAATTTGACCAGCCTTAGCGTCTATCAAATCTTGTATTCTTCTTTTCACTTTTCTTATTTGTATATCACTAAAATTGGAGTTATCAACTAATGCGAGTATTGGGCAATCGTTGTTATCAACATCTTCTTTTGCTTTAGTTTTTAGGTTGTTAACTCTTGTTTCAATATTTATTGATTTACCATAAATTGTACACGATTGTGGACTACCTAAAGCGTTAAAACTTCCTGAAGTATATTCTCTTTCTTTTGTTAATAATTGTAATCCACCTATGAATAATTCATCATTAACTTTAGAAAGTGTTTGTTCTACAACTTCAAAGTATTCTTTACTCTTATCAACTAAACTTTGCATTACATTCTGATATCTGATATTTCCTGTTACAATATTTGTTTGAATATCAAGTTTTTGTTCTCCCATCGTACCAATTGGAACCCCTCCGTCATTTTGAGTACCTCTATTACTTGGGTTAGCAACAACCCCAAATCTATTTAAAGCTTCCTCTTCAATTAATTTGTCATAGGTATCAAGGGTTTCGTTTTTAGCAGTATCGTCAGCTCTATCATCGTACATTTCTGTATTGGCGTAGTAATTAAAAGATAGTGCGTTTTGTAATTTAGATACAGGACCTGCTAAACCATGTGCCCCTATAAAGCTAAAACCAATTGTTACGTCAACTATCATGGGTTGCACACCTATACCTTCGGGATTTAAATCAAATTTTCCATCATCGTATTTAAAATTAAGCGAATCGAGTTTAATTTTTGTGTGGAAAAAGTCTCCAATCCTTAATACGCAAATAGGTGGTGAACCAAATACGCTGTTTGTTACGTCATTAAAAAGTAGTTTAACTTCACCTTTTAATGATTCACTAACAGTAGGGATGGTATCACCAGGTCTCATACATTGTTGTAAGAATGTTAATCTAGAATTTAAACCTTCAGGTGTGATTGAGTGAAATGCAGGATTAAAAAATTTGAATTTTTGTTTTATTCCGTTATAAATCATTTCATCAGAATCTTTAATCATGTCAAAGTAATTACACTCAGTTAATAATTTTCTACCTAATTTTTTTGTTAGTTCTTTTTTTCTTTGTGATGTTAATTGTGTTGTTCTTTCAGTTCTTGTTCTTGTTACTGTTTCGGGTGTTTGATTTTGTGGTCCTCCGCTTGGTGTCTGACTAACAAAAGTATTATTAGATTCTACTGGTTGTGGATTATTCTGTGTATTAGATTCCAATTCAACATCATCGTTTACTTCAGATGTTAAATAACTAGTATTAGTATTATTAGTTTCTTGCGATGCATTAAAATCCCCTTCAACAGAAGTACTTCCATCTCCATTTGCTCCACTATTTTCTACGTTATTTACATTAGAGTTGTCATTACCCGTATTGTTTAATGTGTTATCAACAGGGTCAAGTATTTCGACATCAACAATTCTAACTCTTCTACACGCCATTGCGTTTACTGAGGACACACCTTCATTACTATTATTTTTAAATGATTTAGAACAATCAATATATTTGTATGGGTCTTGGTCTAACTTACCTCCTTCACCTTGATAAGTTTGAACTTTTACTACAATACTTCCGTCTTCTGCATAATCCCCAATTTTTTTAGAACCGGCTGGTTGAGCGTATAACCACTGTCTAACACTATCTCCTCTTCTTGTTGATAGTTTTATATTGTAGTCAGGATTGTGTACCGATGATGCAGTACCTGACAAACTAAATTTAACTTTTTTTCCTTGTGATAGAGCGTCTCCAATTACAACGGCCAATTTTTTTGCGTCATTAAATTCACTTTCAATATAATCAAAAAACTTACTAACACTATCTTTTCTTGCGTCTATGAATGAAGATAGATATTGAGTTTGTGCTGCGGGGCTTAAATTCTGAATTTGTGCTTGTGTAAATTGTGTATAGGTAGCGTCATTATATTTAAAAATAAAATTTCTAGCCTTCCCGAAAGTTTTACCAAATAAGTCTGTTCCTCCTGTTTCTAAATAACCTTGTTTAAGAGCTAAATAATCCTGATAAACTTCATCAAAAGGTTTTTGTGCCTGTAATGGGTCAAATACACCATTTACGGTTTTTTGTCCAGGATAATCATTATGGAAATAAAATCCAATATCTTGTAAATTAGGTTGTATAATTGTTGGAGTAAATGTAGGCGCTGGTGTCACACTAGGTGTTGGTGATGGTGTAGGTGGTGGTGTTGTAGTAGGTGTTGGTGATGGTGTTGGTGGTGGTGGAGTAGTTGATGG
>B570J29032_109958414_pt1 | contig 12790 bp, 12 predicted proteins | sample LakMenEpi16Nov12_FD_29032 | JGI IMG/M metagenome (IMG submission 29032)
TTCAAATAAACCATATCGGAATATTTGATATCTGTTAAATCGAAAAATATATTATTAATATAAGAGTCATTAACATAGCAGCCAAGATTAATATTATCTATATATTTAGATTTTAATACTCCTACTAAATTATCATTATGAGTATTATGACATATTTTTTTAAGAACATTTTTATTATAAACACACCCATAATTTATAAACAATATATCATCATAAAATGTATGATTTAAACAACTAACTAGTGCTCCTCCAAAATTAATATTTTGATTTGTCACACTATAATTATGCTTAATAATCTTAACATGCTTGTTATGTTCGATTGATTTTGCCACCTTATTAGCATCAAAGTATAATGACAAAATAATCTCATAATTTTTACCATGAAAATAATTCTGTATAGTTTCTATTTGATGATGCAATAATGGTTTTTTATTAATATTTATTAAACATTTTGATCCTAGTGATTTAATACCAGGATCAGGTAATGTACATAATAGTATAATTGATATATTATTTCTCATTATTTAAGTTCTAATTCTAGATAATATTCAAAACCATTAATATATTTTCTGGATAAACACCTAAATTCTTTTTGAGCATTTAAAATTATTGATCCTATAGAAGATAGAGTATGTATGTTAGTCTTACCACCAAATAATAAATATTTACTATCTATACTAATTACTCTATTAACCATATAAATACAAAACTGTTCTAGATCTATAGATTGAACGTGTAATTTTCCAGTATGAATCAATTTTGATGAAATATTTTGTATAATTGTATTGATTTCATTATCTTTGTGATAATCTAGTAAATCTGTTATAAATATTTCTTGGATACTTTTTTCTGGAATAGTATTTACATCTTCATATAAGACTAATTCGTATCCTGTTGGAACATTAGAAGTATCGAATAAGGATATAAAAATTTTATTCTTGTTGTTCTTTTGGGATTTCATAAGGCTTTTTATCTTTCATGTTAAACGGAATTTTAGTAATTTGATACAAAAGATTTTTCCATTTTTCGATATTCTCATTATCTTTATGATTAAAATGTAATACTAAATTATGCATTCTGTTCCAAGAATTATATATCTCGTTATTAATTGCTATTAGAAATATAGAGTTGGATTGGAAAGATATAATATCCTGACTTAAAAAAGATGGTTTTGTTTCATGGTCTATGACTAAAACAGGACAGTGAAAAAAATATGCCAAATCCATACACTTTTCTAATTGTGTGATCTTATTATTACAAATGATTAAATCTAGAGATAAGTGACCAAATAATGAATCCTCAAAAGATAATAAATTACCATCGCCTATCACAAATTTTCTTAGAAAAAAATCAAAAGACTTATTTTCGCACGATCCCATAATAACATTAAGTGGAGTGTCGTATGTATTGGTATATCTTTTTATAATAGATGATATTAACATATTAATTCATTAACTCTGCTGTATGAGAATTGATCTAAATCATATTGATTATTAGTATTATATCTATTTAGCCAAGCTAATTTCATTTTATAGCATAAATCCTCATAGTCAACACTCATCCATTTGTGATCAATAGTATTATCAATAAAACTTTTAGTATATGGATCATAAACATTACAAATATTAGCATTGACAGTATAAGATGAGCCCACTATTTCTGACGATCCAATATGCTTGTTAACAATAATATCATTATTAAATAATGCAGATTCTAGAACAGAATATCCAAAATTTTCACCCATAGACACATCTACAAAACAATTTCCATTATAGTGCAATTTAAGAAGCTGATAATATTCAAACTTACCTATCATCATCTTGATATCTGGTGCGGATTCTTTAGATATTTTATTTGCATCATAAATTCTACTAACCTCATAATCTATTTCTTTGCATAAAATTTCATGATTATTATGAAGATGATGTGGCTTGGTTTTAACAATTAATTGAACATTATCGTCTTTACGAAAAGTATGAATATATGCAGATATTAATGATATAAAATTTTTACGATGTATAAAGTCACCTATCCCATAAAAAACATATGGATCTTTTTTTTGCAACCAATCATATTTTTGATATGAATTATCTTTTAGGGATAGATCAATCAATTCTGGCACATATTTCACTTTGGTATCGCTGTTCAATACGATATCATTTAATACTCTATGATTAAGTTTAGAATTAACTATAATCCTATCTACTAGATTAAATCTTGATCGTAATATCTTATGTAAATTTTGGGTATTAAATTGAAAGAGTCCGATATTCAGATCAAATCTAGAATCTTGTATATAATCGAAAGGATGACAATGCTGAATAAGAATATCGTATTTTTTTAAATAGTTATTTTCTAACGGTAGAATCTCTGAAGATATCTCATTTTCTGGATAAATATCACCTGTTGTGAATATTGGTGCTATACAAATATCGTGACCAGCATGATACAATGCACGAATATAATTCCTAGCGCTTTGTCCTGCTCCACTAAATTCTCTATATGGACCAATATATAATATTCTATGTTTATTGATTGGCATAGTTTATAAAATCATCGTTAAGCTGTACTTCTCCTGATCGAATCTTTTCGAAATAATTTTTGTTATTCATATAAGTTTCTAATGTTTTTACAGCATTTTCTTTAGTATAAACATTCATAACATTATTTCTGATTTCATAACCATCGTCTAAGTTTTTAATTATTTCTTGAATAAAATTTGTCTGCCATAAATATGGATCATTAATGATATCATAAACTAAAAATTTAATAAAATTTCTATTAGATAAATTATTTGGAACCTTTTTCTCTGGATACATGACTAATGGATCATCCCAATTGTTTTTAGGTTCAATTTTATCAAATACTGTTTCTATTGTTGAAGCTGTTTTATCCCAACTATAATGTTCTATAATTTTTGATCTTATATTTTGTTTAATTTTATCTTTGGTTTTATCATCTAATTCATAAAATCTATATAGAGTTTGTAATAATTCGCTATCATTAGGAATTGCTCTCATAGCACCGGTTTCTAATTCTTTAAATAGAGCATACGAAATCTTGTATGCCTCCAACTTAGATGTAACCTCTGACATAGCACTATAGTCAACAGAACATAATGGAATACCACATGATGCTGCTTCTAACTGTGGAATACCTAATCCTTCACATATAGCATATTGAACATATATATCAAACAAATTATATACATCAACCATTTGTTGATCAGATAGTCCATCGATAACATTTGGTATTATGCAACTATTAATAGTTTCACAGAATGGACAACTTCTTTTTGGTCCTTGAAATTTAGATACAAATACTTTTCTACATTTTTTACAGATATATGAAAATAACGTATTATTATGCATATCATATTCTTGTAATAAATCCGGAATATCCCATCCAGCATTTTCTGGATAGCTAGTATGCAAATACAAATAAATATTAGAATTTCTAGTATAAAGAATTAATTTCTTAACAACATCCATAAGATTTGGAATAAGTTTTCTTTTTTGGTTTCTCATCACAGAACCGATAATAAAACCTTGTGGGCATAACATCTTTGCTCTGTGAAAAGATAGACCATAATTAATTGGACAAAATCTATTGGTATCCACAGAATCAGCAACAGATGGTCCAACAGTAATATTTCTGTTACTATCTGCTAAATATTGTACAGCCCAATCTGTATGGGCTAACACCATATCGGCATTTTTAAAAACCTGTAACCACGCATTTTTTTGAGGTAAACTATCAACTGTTGGTGCAACAACCCAGTTATAGTATTTGCGTAGCGGAGATATTTCTTGAAATGACATCATCCAAAAATCTCTAATATCGAAAACAATATCTGGACGAAAATCTAAAACAGTTTTATCAAATCTCCATTGTCCAAAAGCATTTATGGCATTAGCAGAATATGTGGTATGATCTTTATGATTTTTATCTACTGCGTTTGGATAAACTTTCCATGGAACATTTCGTGGCGATTGACCAGTATTATAACAACTTAACTCAGCTAATTCATATTTATTTGTTTGATATAAACGACTTAGGATTTCTCTAGTATACAAACCAAATCCGGAATTAATAGAGTGTGATTCGGCACACATCAAAATTCTTTTTTTACGATTCATATACTAGAGAATCCTGTCGTTATATTCAGAATGCAACGTTTTCTAATTGCTTAGTTTCTTCTTCTGATCTTTTCTTCAACTTTGTGATTTTAGAAAAGTTATTAACTCTGATCTTTAGAGAATTATGCTTAACGCCGTCCTTCTCCCAGGTATCGTTTCTTAAAGAACCCTCAACAAGAACCAAATCACCCTTCTTAAAAGATGAATGTATGGTCTCTGCTCCACTATCCCATGCTTCGCAAGGTATAAAAGATGTAATCTTATCCTTTGTACCATTTGCCCTAGTAAACTCTCGTGAAGTTGCTACTGTAAAATTAACAACAGATGTTTGTTTTTCTCCGTTATTAATAACTCTTAGTTCTGGATCACGAGTCAAATTGCCTCTAAGTATAACAATATTCATTTTACAAATCTCCTTGTTTAAAGTACCAAAACCAACAACCTTATTGTACCGAAAACCTGGGTTTTGTCAAGCTTTCGGTAGATACAACTTATCAACTATCAATCCATCTTTTGTTTTACTTTTGTTTCCCGACAGTATAACAACATTACCAACAAACAAAGCATTTTTATATTTAGCATATTGGTCTGGAAAAAAGATTATTGAATCCAAACAACCAGTATTATCAGAACCAGTAATAAAAGACATTTCTGCTCCCGGTTTAGCTCCACTCTTTGTTTTTACAATATTGATATTTTCTATTTCACATGCTAATATTGCATTATTAACAGTAGGACTTTTGAAGTCTCTACAACTACAATTAGTCATATTGATATCATACATATCTATTTTTGAACAAGTAACTGAATATCCCAATAATGAATATTCTGTATCAGATAACCACTCTATAGTATCATCTAAACTATAAGGCGGTCTATTAATAGTCTGCATAAGATTTTGTATAATATCTTTACGTTTTACTGATAGTCTAGGCATTTTCATTAGTAGTACAAACATATCATATAGAGAACCACAAATATTATTTGATATAAATTGTAATTCTTTGTCTGTTAATTCTGATAGTAATGTATATTCAAAAATTAATTTATTTCTAGATTTACCAAAATGATCAAATGCACCAACAGAGATTAATGCTTTGGATGCTGTGCTATTAATTTTTAGTAGAATTTTAATTAATATATCATACCACGATGAGGTATTTAAATCCATATTATTTTGAGCTACTAAATTAGTCATTTTATCAAATACAGAATCTCCAACACCCTTTATGTCTGTTAAGCCAAAATAAATAGATTTGTTTTTTAATATAAAATATTTATTCAGGAGTCTAAAATCAGGAGGTTTAACAGTTACATTCATCTCATTAGCATTTTGTATCAACTCTTTAATTTCTGCTTGAGGATCAATTTTATCTTTAGCAAATCTAAGATAGGAATTAAAAAATATTCTTGGAAAATGTGCCTTACAATATGCAGATAAATATGCATTAATAGCATAACTTACAGCATGACTTTTATTAAAAGAATATCTTTGGCTTTTTTCAATCCAGTTAAAAATTTCTTCTGCTTGATTCTGACTAATTATTTTGGTTTCTAGACAACCATTTATAAATTTAGATTTAAGCTTAGACATTTCTTCTGGTTTTTTCTTACCAATAGCTTTTCTTAACATATCTGCTTCTTGCAAATCAAAACCAGCTAATTCTTTAGCTATTTCCATAGCCTGTTCTTGATAAACCATCTCTCCGTATGTATTAGATAATATCGGTTCAAGAGCATCGTGAAAATAATCTACTGATTCTTCACCATTCTTTTTATCTATATAGTGATTGCTAACACTTTTCCCATCTCTAATTGCTTCTAAACAACCGGGCCTCATGATGCTAATTAGTGCTGCTAATTGCTCTATATTTGTTGGTTTGAGTTTTTTTGCCATTGTTTTACCAAGTCTGCTTTCTAATTGAAAACATCCTTTAGTATTACCATCAGAAATTAAATTCCATGTTTTTGAACACGATAAATTTAATTTGCTAATATCTGGATTAAACTCAACACCATCATCGGTTCTATCGAACTGACAACCACAAGAATATTTTATATTTTTCATTTAAATGAATTCTCAAAATTAACTTTTGGTGATAAATTACGATGTAATTTCAAAAAACGTATCAAAATATTAGCACAGTCCTTCACATCCTTTAACGCATCATGTGCTCCAGATTTATCTATTCCTAGATAATCTCTAATATTATCTAATGAATAACTCTTAATTTTATCTATATTTTCAAACCAATAAAAAATTAAATTCATAATATCTAAAACGTCTCTTGGATAAAATATATTACTATAATTTTCTTTATTTGTATTTTTATATTTTTGGCTTAATCTATTAACTATAACAAGATCAAACCTATGTATATTGTATCCGGCAGCAATTGGTGCAGAAAATTCATTTTTCTTTGTTGATCTACAATGATACTTATCCAAGTAATTGGTAAATTGTTTCCATGATTGTTCTTGCTTTGGATAAGTTTTCCATAGCTCTAGAATATCTGATTGAGAGCATCCTTTGACTTTAGCATGAAAATCTAGTATATCATTATCATATTGATGATCTATATTTTTTTCTAAAAGTTCTGGTCTTAGATTAATATTAAATTCTGAATCTTTTATAATTTCTAATTTAATTGGATCAATCATAACACACGCTAATTGTACTGGACTACATTCGTGTGGATTTTTACCATCGGTCTCAAAATCAAATACGCATATTTTTTTGTTAGCCATTAATTAATAACCTCTACTTGTTCCATAGGTTTGATCACAACATGTTCATTATTACTAAGCCTTATTGCATTATGCTTAACTTTGCAACAAGTTATTCTCTCTTCTTTGATTTTTTTATATTCTTCATTTGTTGCTAGTACTCTAAACTTCACATCTAATGGAATTTCATAAAATTTCATAAACTATCTCCTATCTTTAGCGTGGAAGAAATATCCATAATTTTATCTAACATTGCTACACCCAATACATCAAACTTAATTATACCAATACTTTCTAAATCTTGCATTTCCATACCAGCAATCGGTTGTTTATTTTTAGTGTCATAAACCATAGGACAAATATTTTCTAGATCATTAGACGCTATAACAACTCCGGCAGCATGTTTTGATTGATTAGATTTAGTGCCTTCTAATCTAATAGCCTGTTCAAATCTTTTGGCAAGTGGTCCTTCTAAGGAATCATTTTCTCCTATATAACACCATTCTTTTAGATCTTTACTATTATTTTCTAATGCCCACTGTATTATTGATGCTTCTCCATATTCTTCTTTCATTTCTTGAAGTTCATCAGCAATTTTAGCCTCGTCCGGTATAAATTTAGTAATCTTATTCATCTCATCAAAAGATACATTTCCATATGCTCTCAAAACATCTTTTAATGCACCACGACCTTTCATCGTATTAAAAGTAATCATTTGTGAGACTTTTTTGTGACCATATTTATTTTTTATATAATTTATAATATCTTCCCTTTTATTAATTGGCACATCGATATCAATATCTGGCATACTAATTCTATCCTTGGTATTTCTACCAGCATTATAAAATCTATCAAACATAAGATTATATTTAATAGGATCTATAGATGTTATTCCTAATAAATAAGAAACTAAACATCCAGCAGCACTACCTCTTCCCGGACCCGGCAACCAGTTGTTATCTTTTACATAGTTAACAATATCGTTAACAATTAGAAAATAACTTGATAACCCGGCGCCTTGTAAAACACCCAATTCATATTTTATTCTATCTGCATAAATATTTTCTTGCTCTTTAGTTATATTGCCAGATAGTTTTTGTTTCCATCCGTTTCTACATAATTGTCTAACATATTCATCATCCGAATCATATGATTTTGGATAATCAAATGGTGGAAGCATAGGCTTACTCATAATATCATACTCTTCACACATTGATGATGCGAATAATGTGTTCTGGATCTCTTCTTCTGTATGAAGACTTTTCATTTCTTCAAAAGTAGGAATATGAAAATTATCAGATGTAAAAAAGCAACTCATACCAACATCATCATCATTATCTAATTTTCTGTTAATTTCAGATAGTGTTGTTTTTAAATTATTACATAATAAAATTCTCTGATCAACAGCATCCTCTTTTCTACAATAATGAGCATCAGGAGTACAGATTACTTTTATTCCAAATTTTTTAGCAAGATCCCTAATATAAGAAGTTAGTGGTACCTGAATAGGTAAATTTTCTTGGTCTATTAGTTGAGATTCTAAAAATATATTTTCTCTACCAAAAACATCTATCAATTTATTTAGATGATTATTACTATTCTTATGACTATCTGAAGATATGTGATCATTGTCAAGTATAGTATTAGCTAAAGATGATCCTAGATGACCAGTGATACAAAGCATATTTTTACTAATGATTGATCCTAAAGTATCTAGATCTAATCTTGGTTTCTTATAAAAATTATCTCCATAATTAGAAATAGAAATAACTTTTATCAAATCTTTCCATCCATTAAGATTTTTAGCTAGTATTAGCAAATGACTTAATTTACCATTTTCTTTGGTTTTTATAGATGCGTCTTGATCACAAACATATATTTCACAGCCTAAGATTGGTTTAATTCCTTTTTTATTCATTTCAGAATAAAATTGTATAGCTCCAGAAATAGAACCATGATCTGTTAATGCGCAAGAAGTTGCACCTATTTCTAGACACCTATTAGCGATTTGATGTGGTTTAGACAATCCATCCAATAACGAGTAATGAGTCGTTAGGAATGGACATGCAAAGGCACATAAGTCTTTGTCATATCCATCTATTTGTCTCCTTTCTTTTCTTAAAATTATTCAACGCTGCCCGGTGCTTTGTATGCCGATACAGTATAACCGGGAAAAGTGTATTCGTCAACAACAACATCCATTCCTTTAACATCTATATCGTGTTTAATCTGTTCACATTTGGTCATTATATTATTTTTAGCAACTGTTTGGTTGTCTCTGTATTCAGTAATGGTTGGGATATGAGTATTTTCAAAAGATGTTTTACCAAAATGACATAGCTTATTGCACATCCATGTTTTATTGAGTCTAGGTTTGGTGGTTTTTTTAATAATTTCATATTTATCTTTTAGCATATTTTCTGTGCTTTTTAGGTCAGAATTATTAAAACATATAGAGTATGGACCACCATCATTAATAAAATAGATTGTTACAATAACATTATCTATATGAGGATATAATTGCTTTAATGCATAATGATAAATTTTAAGCTGAGGATCTTTTTCTAGCTTTTCCTGTGTCTTTTCTTGTCCTGTGGCCCAATCTAATCTACGACCAGTTTTCCAATCTACAATTTCATATGTATTATCATCTATTTTAGTAATTAGATCTATCGTTCCCTTAATTGCTAAATTACCACTAATAGTTTCATCTTTTAATTTGAAAGAGTATTTAGACCATGGTTTTTTAATTTCTATATCAAACTTTTGTTCTGGACACACTATGATTCTATTTCTTGGATCAAACATTCCTCCATTATGAGATATGGCCTTATATACCCAGCTATGACAATCTTTATAATCTTTAATTTCCCATGTATGATGGGAAAATTGTTTAGAATAATAATTATATACTTTTTCTATAATAGTATTTAAATTATATTTATTAACATTAATATTACCAAGTATATCATCTTCAACAGTTTTTTCATCATTTTGAACTCCTTGTTGTATAACGGCTAGAATTTCTAAAACTTTATGAACTATCGTTCCTTTATCCGCCTTTTTATTAGACGGACCCCTCCATCCTAAAACATATTCGAAAAAATATTGCTGTTCGCACATATTGTGCGTATTATAACTAGATGATCTAAAGTAAGTAATAATTATGATATCACCTTATGTTGTGTGAGAAAATTGTATATTATTTTATTTTGTTCTCCAATATTTAAATATCTATTATCAACTACAAGATCAAAATTATTCTGATTATATTTATTATCATCTAAAGCCATCTCACTTAAATGATCAGAATTGTATGGATTTCTAGTTAATTTAATAACAAGACCTCCAACTTCTTTTATTGCATCTACTTCATTAGGAAATCTACAATCAGCAATAATTGCGACAGTTGGTTTTTCTTGCTGTATTTTTCTGACAGTAGCACTAGACCATACATTCGTTTGCATCGCCCTAAACATATCTGTTCCAACCATTTGCATAACTTCTCTGGCCGTTAATTGTTTATTATCCCAAAAACAGTTTACTAGTTCATTTTTTGATTCATCAGAACCATAACACTGATCATATGTTAATCCTAGTATATTTATACAAATATCTTGTTTTAGTGGATCAGCAAAATTATATATTTTTACATCTCCCAATAAGTTACCAGTAACTATATTGGCAACAAATTCTGAACAAGTTGTTTTGCCTGACTGTTTTCTGCCAGCGAAAGCAATAATTTTTGTCATGTTATACTCTTTAAATACTCTTTAATTTGTTTGTTGATTTCATCACTTGTCATTTCGCCAATATCAGATTTAGATATGGTTGGCGTATATATTTGATAGGTTTTTTGACATTTTTCAATAATGTTTTCTGCTGCTTTCTTACCAGCATCATCATTATCTGTTAAAATTACTATTTTCATAGCGCCAGAACTATCTAATAGTAGTTTTTGTCTGTCGCTCATAGAAGAGCCAAAAATGGCTACGCTGTTATGTATATCGTTTTCCTCTAATCTCCATACGTTTCCAGGACTCTCTACTATAATTACAATATGGTCTTTTTTGATATATTCTTTTGAAAACCATAAATTATATAAATGATTTTGACACTTAAATCCATTACTATGTTTCCACTTGCTATATTTATAACCTTCTTCTTTGGAAGGACACGAATGGTTGTGGTCATGATGATATTTGCATTCGCCGCATTTTTCAAATATTGAACGACCAGTACATCCAACAACATACTGCCCAGTAATGTCGTATACGGGCGCTACGACCCTATTAGACATTTCTTTATTTGGTCTGTCGCATAGACCAACATCGTATTTAACCAGAACATCTGACGAATACCCACGATTTATGTAATATTGTGATGGTATTTTTAAATGACTACGAACAACATCTCTAGTTAAACTAGGAACAGTATCAGTATTACTGTTATTATGTATCTTTTCTATAATTCTAGTAAAAGATTTTTTATCTTCAGTTTGATAATCAATTTTTATTTCTGCAATACTATTTCCTAAAAACTTTTCAGCAAAGTTTATTGCTTCATAGAAAGATGCGGTTTTATCTCCAGATTCACCCCATTTATATTTTCTATTAGAAATTATTCCTCTAATAAAACCTAAAATAGACTCCTTGAAAAATTTTTCACACCCATGAGTTCTGCATTTCCAATTACCTCTATAATTATCTCCCTCATGATAAATATTTAATGCGGTTGGATTATCTCCACCATGAATAGGACAGGTCATAGAAATCATAGAACTATTTGTGTGTTTATAATCAATATTAAAATGAGATAATAAATCATCTATCTTATCACATAATTGATCACAAATAATTTTTAGTTCTAATTGATTATATGAACGGTAGGGTTTCGTGGTCGTTCTCAATGTCAAATTCTTCATCAGTATTATTAGTTCCATTAAGTAATTCTAATCTTGTTTTACCCTCAACAATTTTGGCACACCAACCCTTCATGTAGCAGTTGATATAGTCATTGTCGTCCAATCCGCCGCCGTGTCTACTAATGAGTGGAACTAGTTTGCGATTACCGTTTGTTGGTCCATCTTCTGCAATTTCTTCATCACTTTTTCTTTTAAAGATTGTAAAGTTACTACACAACCAAATGATTCTATCTGAACCACTTGCTGTATCTGTACTTTCTTTTGATATTCCGTCTCTATTTAATTGTATAAAAGCCACAACAGGAATTTTATATTGGGTAGCAAAATTATGCAATGACGTCATCATAAAACCCAATACCTGATATTCTTTCATATCCTGAGATATTCCGGCACTATCCATCAGCTTCAAATAATCATAAAAAATCACACAATCTTTGGCTGTACCATCTGGATTAAGTCCAACATCTTTAACCAGCCATCTTCTCATTATTGCTATTTGTTCTTCAAAACTTTTACCGGCAATAGATTTATAATAAAGTTTTGTTTCTAGTAAATCTTTAGCAGCTTTGGTGACTTTATTTTTAAGAGTTTCTGATTGATAAAATTTACCAGTTTCTATACTATTAATTTCTACTTCTGTCATCATAGCTAATATTCTATGAATATGGTCTTCTTTTGTCATTTCTGTATCTAAATTCAATACAGGAATTTTAAGCTTATTTGCTATATGAAAACCCATATTATCCGACAATAATGTTTTGCCTGTTTTTGGCCTTGCTGCTATAACATTGATTGTGCTTTTTCTTAATCCTCCACCTATAGACTGATCATATATTGGAAACCCGGTTGAAATACCAACTTGATCTATTGGATTATTTCCTAAATATTCTATATATTGATCTATTTCGTTACCAATAATTTCAGGATTATTATCTACTTGATCTATAGAATTAACAAAATTAAACACACTGTCTTCTGCTATACTAACTATACTATTTAT
>B570J29032_109958413_pt1 | contig 12785 bp, 9 predicted proteins | sample LakMenEpi16Nov12_FD_29032 | JGI IMG/M metagenome (IMG submission 29032)
ATGGGCATAGCGATCTCGCTCTGTGGGACCACCATTGATAATTGCCACCTTGGCATCACTTGCTCGCGCACGGTCAACCACATATGCCGCTGGCGTCACCGCCAAGGTGGACCCCACTGCCAACATCAAGTCGCATTCTTCAGCCACTTGCATTGCGCGATTGATCACTTCTGGAACCAATGCTTGCTCAAACAAAATTGCATCGCTCTTGACAATGCCACCGCAGAGTTCACATGGTGGATCTACCTCGCCAGCTTTCACACGTTCTATGAATTCACTCATCGGTCGTCGGTCTTTACATTGCCAACATCGTGCATAGCGAATAGTGCCGTGCACCTCTACAACCATCTCATCATCGAGACCTGCTGCTTGGTGCAGGCCGTCAACATTTTGTGTCACCACCGCATGCAATTTCTTCGACCGATGTAGTTGAGTGACAGCAAAATGTCCAGCATTGGGTTGAGCAGTGCCACCGAATGTGCGCACACGACCCTCCCATGCAACCTTGCGTACCTCGGGGTCTCCAAGGTAATAACTCAGTGTTGATGTTTTTTCAGCCAATGGGTTCTGTGTCCACAATCCATTCGGACCTCGGAAATCAGGAATTCCTGAATCAGTAGAAATACCTGCACCAGTGAAAACCACAATTCGTTGCGCCTCTCGCACCCACTGTGCTACCTCGCTCATGGATTCATCATCGGGAAGATCATCAAACATCACCCTTCATTCTTGCTGTTTTGCACACATCTCGCCGAACCAGCAAGAAAGAGAGTCCATGAAAACTTCACGTCCTATTGCCGTGCCTGCAACACAGTCATCTATCAGGGTGATTCGATGGAATGACCCCGTTGTGGAGACACAGGGTTATGCAGTCGATGATCCCTACATAGAGATGTTCTGGCTTCCCATTCTTGGCCCCACAGCTACCTGGCTCGCCCGCCGACTGGTCTCAGGATTACTTCACCAACCTGAGGGATACGTCTGTGAGATGACCGAACTTGCTCAAGCCCTTGGAGTGTCCTATACCCAAGGCCGTCACAATCCCTTCGCGCGGGCACTGCATCGTTGCTCGATGTTCGGTGTAAGTCAATATGTTGCTCTAGAGCCGGTCTACACGGTTTCTGTACGCACAGTTTTGCCACATCTACCCGTGAGACATCTTGCACGACTTCCGCTGCAACTTCGCATTGCACACCAGGACTGGGTGCATCCCCGTTAAGTTCGTGTCATGCAACTTCGTGTATTCACCGAGCCCCAACAAGGCGCTAGTTATTCTCAACTTCTCGCCGTAGCGCAACGTGCCGAGCATGCCGGCTTCGATGCATTTTTCCGTAGCGACCATTACCAAAAAATGGGAATGCATGTAACCGGACTGCCAGGTCCAAGCGATGCATGGATCACCTTGGCCGGGATTGCCCGAGAAACTTCCACAATTCGTCTCGGTACTTTAGTGAACTCCGCAACATTTCGGAACCCTGGTGTTCTTGCAATCAGCGTGGCCAACGTGGACGATATGTCGGGTGGCCGCGTGGAATTGGGCCTGGGTGCGGGGTGGTATGTCGATGAACATCGCTCCTATGGCATTCCATTCCCCGAGCTTGGTACTCGTTTCGACATTCTCACAGAGCAACTCGCCGTGATTACAGGTTTATGGAACACCCCACATGGAGAGAATTTTTCCTATAGCGGTGCTCACTACAACGTGGTGAACTCCCCTGCATTGCCAAAACCCATTCAAAGCCCACCCCCCATCATCGTGGGTGGCGGCGGACCACGTCGCACGCCACGCTTGGCAGCCATGTATGCCGCAGAGTTCAATCTCCCTTTCAGTAGTGCCGATGTTTTTGTTGCTCAACGTGATCGAGTGAGAACGGCGTGCGATGCCGTACAGCGCGACCCAGATTCATTGATTTATTCAGTGGCACAAGTGGTGTGTGTGGGCTCTACCGAAAATGAGATTGCACATCGGGCCACACGCATTGGGCGCGAGGTCAGCGAATTACGCCAAAAAGGCATCTGTGGAACACCCGATGAAGTGATTGAAAAAATCTCTTCATGGAAAACAACCGGTGCATCTCGTATGTATTTACAAGTTCTTGATCTCGATGATTTGGATCACATCTCACTCATTGGAGACAAAGTTTTACCGTTTGTACAATAGTTTCGTTTTCTACAAAGCGTTGGTGGCCATCAACGCAAACGCCATAGCTGCAATACACAGTCGATACCAGCCGAAGATTGCAAGAGAACGGCTATTGAGATAGTTCACCATCCAACGCACCGCAATCAGTGCTGTAATGAACGCAGTTACCACACCTACTAGTGGTGTTGCGATACCAAACATGTCGATGAGTTCTCCTCCATTTCGGGCGGTATCAAACACTGTTGCTGCCGTCAAAGTAATGAGCCCAAGAAGAAAACTGAATTCAATAGCGGCTGCAAGTGAAAGCCCTATTGCTAAACCTGCAATGAGTGTGACCAAACTGCGACTGACTCCTGGCCACAATGCAACTCCTTGCGCCACACCGATAATGAGTGACGAACGCAGCGAGAGTTGATGAAGAGACGTAGTGCCACCTCGTGGGGCCCATACAAGCAATACAAGACCACCTATTGCCCATGCAACAGCAACGGGTAATGGCCCGAACAGTGCGTCCTTGATGCGATCACCTAAGACAGCACCAAGAAGGGCGGCGGGCAAGAACGCGACAACCAGTGCCTTTAATACAGACAGGCCATTGGTATCACGCCCAACTGCACCTTGCATCATTGACCACACACGCATGCGGTACAGCGCGAACACTGCCAAAATTGCACCAAATTGGATAGCAATTGCGTAAGTGTCCGCAGCGTTGGCAGCATCGCCCTGCCCAAATCCAATGAGATCAGAAACCACTAAAAGGTGACCCGTAGATGAGATGGGCAAGAATTCGGTAATCCCCTCAACAATGCCCAGAAGGATCGCTTCGGGAAGGGAAAGGAGATCGCCAGCCATTATGTCTAGTCTCGCATCTCATACACCCCAAGGCAGAACATCTCGCCCACTAGGTTGATACCCCATGGGAGTTACTGAATGAACAGCAACACCGCACAACGCGATTCGCCAATTACAGGCCTCGATGGAATTCGAGCTATCGCAGTGGCTGTTGTCTTCTTGTCACACCTACCTATCGCCATTACATGGCTTGATCAGCAAACATGGTTCAACCAGTTCCGCACTGCGGGATTTTTGGGCGTCAATATGTTCTTTGTCCTTAGTGGATTTCTCATTACCTACAAATTGCTCATCACTCGCCATGGTGATGGTCGACTCGCATTACGACGTTTTTACATCAGCCGTACCGTGCGAATAATGCCGGCGGTCATTGTGTTCCTTGTTGCGCATTTCATCTATGCCATTGCCTTCGACTTTCCACCATTTGGCAACATGAGCGAAGAATTTCTCATGGTTGCTGCAACTATTTTCCAGTTTGCAAACTATGCAATCTTGTCAAACACAGATCTACTTGAAGAAAATGGCGCGTTGTGGTCACTCTCTGTGGAAGGCCACTTTTACGTTGTGTGGCCTTTCATAATGTTCCTTCTATTTCGCGTCATCAAAAAAATCACCCTAAGTGTTGTTTTACTTACAGCCTTAGTACCGATTCTGTATTTTTGGCTTGCATGGATTTTTCATCACAACGGATATCTTTCTGCCTACTTGCGAACAGATGCTCGCATTGTCAGTTTGGTTGTGGGTGCACTTGGTGCAGTGTTGTGGTTAAAGACCAGTTATCTGTCGCCATTAACTCTTCGCATGTTGTCGCTACCCGCAGTTTTGGCAATGGTCGTTATCCATTCCATTGCAGATGGGTGGAAACCATTTGTGTGGGACGGCGGAATGGCATTATTTGATATCTCCACCTTGATTGTGGTTTTAGCACTGGCATATGGCGTCTTCCCTATTGTCGGCATCTTGACACTTTCGCCCATGGTATGGCTGGGGAAGATTTCATATGGTCTCTATATCTGGCAAATTCCCGTCCTTACAATTTTGAATCGCCATGCCGGTGAATGGAATCAAATTCTTCTGCTTCTACTTGCCGTGGCGTCCACGCTCGCTTTGGGTGCACTCTCGTATTACTGGGTTGAACAGCCCGCGCGACGCTCAAGGTTCATCCAGCGCTACGCATCGCAGTCGTAGCCTTACTGTAAAGCCGCCACCCAAACATGCAACTGACCAGGCAACATTGTTGAAACTGGTGTTCTCTCAAGAGTAAAAACAGCAGACTGGCCGGGAAGAATAACGGTGCCTGCTGGAACTAGGGCATTCAGACGTGTTAACTGAACACCGGACACGTCAATGGCAACAAGTTCATTGTTTGTGATTGTCACCTCTCCTTGTTCCGCTATCGAGTACTGAATTTCTGGACTCTGGGCAGCAGGTAATCGACGTGCTTTCGGACCAATCAACATCTCTCTCTTGGGTATCACATAATTCGTTATCAAGATTTCTTGTCCACGTTGAATGGATTGCTTCTCGCCATAGGTGAACCACGACTTCCGATCCTTGGCTGCATCTTCACGAATCAGTTCTTCCAAGACAGCTATGCGCTTTTCAATGTATCCCTCAGCGAGAAATGTATCCGCCAATGTTCGAGTTCGCCTGTCGAGCATTTCGCGTAATTCTGGAATCTTAAGAAACAAACGTCCCAGACGATTTGCTTCCATGTACTCCATGTATCCACTAGCGGACACCTCATCACACAGAGAATTACAGCCCGCCACATACTGCCGCCCAAAGTTCAAATCAAAGTCAATAGGAATGAGACGCCATTTCTCATCTGCAGGATCAAAGATAAGAAGATGATTCTTGTGCTCCCATTCAAGATGTTGGGCGACCCGCATAGTTGCGATTGCCTCAACAATTTGAGGAATATCAAGATGTCGGTATATGAAGGCTAAAAGTTCCTTCTGGTTATCGTTATTCACCTGTCGTATAAGTTCACGAATCTCATCGGTATGGTCGAGCCAACGTTGCGTTCTTCGCTGGTATCGCTGCCGCATTTCTGAATTAGGTAATTCAAGATGACCCTCTTTCAGTGTGGCTTGACGATCAGATTTGAACGCAACAGCTTCATTTGAGAATCCCCAACGTTGTCTCCATCGCCCATCAGGCTGCTCTTGATACAAATACAGCCCATAAAATTGATTATTGCGTTCCAATCGCAAGGGAAATATCTGTTGGCCAATTCCTCCCCCAACCTTTTGAAGTTCGCTTGTCAAAATCTCGCGAACAAAAGATTTATCCGTCACAGCAGAATTCAGTGCAAACTCATTGACAGGCTGCGCCAAACGGCCCCCTAATGTCGTCTCGTAGCCAGGCGGTAAGACAATCTTCCACTTTCTCTTTTGATTCAGTCGCGACTGATTTCCACGAATACGTATCAGTGATCCGTCAAAAACTTCACCATCAAAGGCGATCACAGTGGGATAGCCATTATCTCCATAAATATTCACATCGCTATATATCTGTTCGTAATACTCATCTTCAGCAAACCATTGAAGTCGTGGTAGCAAAGTGTCGGTACTAGATGTGACAACAGTGCCGCGGTAGACCATCCCGTCACCAGCACGAGGCCAGGTGCCTTGCTCGTTCTCTCCTTTGGCACTCAGGCGATAGCGAACCAAGGAACCTTCTGGCTGTGGCGGAATGCTTCCTTTCCACTCCCCAGAGAAAGCTTGCTGCAGCGGAATTGCTACTTCATCGTCAAAATTCACACGATAGTGCAGCACCAATTGTGAACCATCTCGCACTTGAGCACTCATCGTTATGGGTTGAATAGAGGTGGGTGACCGAGTCACTGTGACCTCGTCAATGATCGGTAGATACCCACGCATCTTTATTGCATCTACAAAGCCTGGTGTTGGATCTTGTGCTTCCCAGTTGCCTGGTTCTGTGCCCCACAGATGACCGTCACGACGATGCAATGACATTCCATGACCATCGGCATAAGCCGGCCACGAACCATTGTCTTCATAACGCGCCAGATCCTGCAACTTTCCCGCGCCGTCTACCAGTCGAACGATTCCACCACCATTACTCAGTGACAATGACTTTGAATCTTGACGCACAACACGCACTTCATTTGGAGCCAAATTCTCATTGGCCCCAAAACAGACGGAGAGTTCTTCAAGACACCAATTTTGAATATCTACGGTTTGGTCAGAAATGTTAATTATCTCAACAAACTCTTCTTCTGGGTTGTCATTTTCAGGATGATAATGAATTTCACTGATCACTACAGAGACATTTTCTCGTTTCGTACTTCTATAAGCCTCACTATAAATTTTTCCTGGAGAAGGAACATCTGTAATCCAATTTTCTGCACCTACGTCGCTTATCTGGCTTTTACTTCTATGCAACGAATGACCTCGCCCTGCAGACATATACGCCCATTGCGGCTTCGCCAAATACTTAACTTCATCGACAAGATTGTCCACCGAGTCTCGTAATTGAAGAGACTCACCCTTGTTATTGAGCTTTCCCTCTAACTGAGTACCAGACACAACAACCGTGGCGCCAGCAGCAAGAATTGTGTTGTCTTGGAAACAAAAACCCACACCTGTCACACACCACTTCGTTAAGGCCACATCGCTGGGGCCCTGATTGTGAATCTCAAGAAAGTCCGCCGAGTCGAGATCAGACACATCGTGGTAGTTCACCTCAGAAATAAAGACTTGACCCTCAGTACGTGCAACTGAGTCGCTCCCACGGGACAGCAATACGGGCACCACGGCTACCACAATCGCCACAACCGCAAACACTGCGGAAATCGCAACTATTCGTACATGTTTGCCATTACGCGTCACAGAAAGAGTGTAACGAGACGACTATGCTCACCGTTTGTCATGAACGAACTTGATCTACCCACCCTTCTCCGAGACTTTACGATCAATGCAGTTGCCATTGTCATATTGGCTTTCTTTATCTACTATCTGCGGCATCGACGCCGCGATGCAACCGTGGGCTATATCGCCACCAACGTCAGCCTCTTCGTCGTATCTGCGGCTCTATCCTCATCCACCACTTTGAATGTGGGCGTCGGGTTTGGACTATTTGCTGTCTTATCAATAGTTCGTCTTCGCTCCGATGAGGCCACCCAATCAGAGATTGGTTACACAATGGTGTCACTTGTCATCGGTCTCATGACGGGGCTTCCCGGCCTCAGTACAGACATCAAAATTGTATTCTCCACCTTGCTCGTTGTCACCATGTTCATCATCGACCATCCATTACTCATTAAGCCCCAGCAGTACCAAAAACTTCGTATTGAACTAGACCGCATCATTACCGATGAATCAGAACTGCAATCCTTTGTTGAGACGCGTATCGCTGGATCTGTAAAGCGACTTACGGTGCTTGAAATTGATTTTGTGCGCGAGACAATGCGTTTGGATGTGCGTGCTAACCACTAATGGGCTCTCTATCTCGCTTTGAAACAATTTCATTAGAAGAGTTATCTTCACAAGCGGAGCTTCTACGTCGTTTTGACACTAAATATGTTGTGCCGTTACATCAACTCAGTCAACTCTATGACGCACTGCCATCATCGACGAAAATTCTCACAATTGAAGGAAACTCCAATACTTCGTATGTAACTAACTATTACGACACTGTTGACTTTCAGACTTATTTTGATCACCTGAAACAGCGTCGGAAGCGCTTCAAAATTCGAACGCGTTATTACGGAGCATCATCAGATGGATATCTTGAGATCAAAATAAAGATGTCTCGAGGACAGACGCAGAAAGTTCGTTGGGCACTGGATGTCAACGATGTACACAGCCCTTTGGGGGATGAGCACAGAGGAATGATTAACGGTGCTTTGGCGAATGCTTCCTACGATGCCCTCAAGGGCACCTTTGTAAAAACCCTAGAGACCACATTTCTACGCAGCACTTTTTTTATTCCTACTGCGGTAGAAAGAATTACCATCGACACGAATTTACATGCGACACTTCATGACGCATCAACAAATCTTGGTGCCCATAACGCAATTGTTGAAATAAAGTCTCCCGCCCAAGTAGGTCCAACTCATCGAATTTTCACGCAGATGGGAATTCGCCCCTCAAGTGTGAGTAAGTACTGCGTGGCCCTGACAGCACTGCGCCCCGATCTTGGAGGGGCCCCCTGGAAATCTGTACTGCATCTTCTCAAGCCCTAATCGTTGACAACAGGTGCCATGGCAACATGCAAATCCTTGTTCTGCACTTCTCCACGGGGAATTCTTCTGCTCGTGACAACAACCGATTGTCCTGGCCAAAGAACAGTTCCTGAAGCAACACGACCCTCGATACTGGGTAGCGATATTCCGGAAAGATCAATACTCGTTGTGTCCGAATTAGAGATACGCACCACTCCTGCCTGTGAATCGTCAAGAACATAAGAAATCACATTTTTCTGGGAAAGTGGTAAGTACTTTTCATCTAAGCGCAGGTAAAACCCGCGCTTAGGCTTGACATACCCTTCAACAATCAAGTCTTGTGCCTCTTTTAGGGTTTGACGGATTCCATATTGCCCCCACTTGGCCTTGTCGAGTTTTGCATCTATTTCCATCGCCGCATGCAGCTCTGTTAATCGGCTCTCGATGATTCCCTCTTTTAGGAATGCGTCGACCAGAGTTCTCGTACGCCTGTCGACAAGTTCACGAAACTCAGGAATGATCACAAAACTTCTCGTGAAACGATTCGCTTGCATGTAGGTCATGTATGGATTTGCAAATACCTCATCACATCGTGATTTGCACCCAGCGGTCCATTTTTTTCCAAAGTTCAAGTCATGGTCAATTGCCTGAAAACGCCACTTCTCATCTCGGGGATCAAAAAACATCAACCAGTTCTTGTGTTCAAGTTCAACATGTTGTGCCACACGTTGTACAGCTAGTGCATTGACAACTTGCGGAACATCTACATGGCGATAAATAAAGTCAATGACCTTGCTCTCGTCTTGGTTAACTTGGTCGATCAACCAACGCATTTCATTGTGATGAAAGTTATACCTCTGCGTCTGACGACGATAATCGATATCCATTTTCTGATCAGTGCGCATCGTATGTGAACGACGTAACGTGGAAATGCGCTCACCCTTAATGGCCACAGAATTTCCATCAAAACCATATTTCTTTCGCCATCTTCCGTCTGGCTGTTCATGGTAGAGATAGAGCCCATAGAACTCATTGTTTAACTCAAGACGCAATGGGAAAACCTGTTGGGCCATTCCACCTGAAACCTTTTGCAAGTCATAAGTCAGCAGTTCTCTGGAATAAGACTTATCTGTCAGCATTGAATGCAGACCAAATTCATTCACGGGACTTTCAAGACTCCCCCCCATGTCCCACAAGCGTCCTGCGGGCAAGGTCACTTTGTATTTGTTTTTTTCACGTCCTCGAGATTCCTGACCTTTGACCCGAATCAATGCATTATCAATAACTTCACCGTTGAATGCAAAGACTGCAGGAAAACCAGTATCACCAACAAGTTTTCTCTTATTCCGCAAATCAGAAAAGCTTCTGGCATCCATGAACCATTGAAGACGTGGCAAAGGAGATGCACTGGGTGACAAGACCACTGTCCCCGCGTACTGCGAACCATCGCCCTGTCGGGGCCATTGAGCGACTGCGTCACCCAGTTCGCCGGTGAGTCGAAAGCGAATCAAAGTGCCGTCCCCAGATCCCGGAATTGAGCCGGTCCACTTACCCTCAGTGTTTTTCGTCATCACAGCAGATTGTTCTTCATCGAAACCATAGCGATAGTGCAAAGTTGCCGTTGTTAAGTTTCCGTTGAAGGCTGAAACAGCTACAGGTGTCCCAGGTGCAGGTGAGCGTGTATGCGTCACTTTTTCAAAAAACTGGAGAGGCTCAGCGATATCAATCGCTGAATTCTTTCCCGGACTAGGGTCTCCCGAGACCCAATTGGCTGGTGAATTCCCTTGTAACGAAGTGCTCCGTCTATGCAACGAGTGCCCAAAGCCATCTGCAAGGGCTGGCCACGGGTCGTTATTGGCGTATCTCACAAAGTCATGAACAGATCCATCGCTGTCAACCAATCGCAATGCTTGACCTGAGTTACTCAACGACAACGCCCCGGTTAATCCCGACACCACAAAACTTCCAAGTGGTTCTATGACATCTTGTTGGGTCAGGCAAATGGATGCACCATCAATGCACCATCCCGAAAGAGTCAGTGCCTGCGATGTCAAGTTCTGTAATTCAAGGAATTCGGCTGCAGGGTTGCCATCGGCGGGGTTGTAGTGAATCTCTGTCATCACCACATCAGAATTGTCTCGGGTAGATAACTTCTTGGCCTCGTCAAACATTTCGCCTGGTGTCGGTGGCGCAGCAACCCAATTATCTACAGAATTTGCGCTCAGTAAAAGATTCTTCCTATGGAGTGCATCCCCATCTCCATCTGCAGATTGTGGCCACGGATTTGAATCTGAATAATCGATTTCGTCGCGAATGTTTTCTTGTGCATCAACAATGCGAATTCGTTCGCCCTTGTTCCCTAAACGACCAGAAAAGTCTTTCCCGTACACAACAACATATTGTTGAGACTCCAACACCGTGGTATCGGTAAAACAATACCCAACTCCCTTAATGCACCATCCTGTCAATGCCACTGGCTGGTCATGAGCATTAAACAGTTCAATAAAGTCATCCGAATCATCATCTGTGATTGAGTGGTAGTAGATCTCCGAGATGACAATGTGTCTGGGCTCGGTTGGCTCAACAGGTTCAACAGGCTCAGTTGCAGACCCATTTCCACATGCCGCCAGAAGAAGAGTTAGCACGCCACCGAGAACTAGAGAACGGACGTAACTCTTTGATTTCATCTGGCCCTACTCTAATCACCCCCCAGAACATCAGAACTTGCCGAGCTCAATGAGCTTGTCCGTTCGTGACAGGTTCATGGCACTTCATGTAGCGATTGCAGACGAGAAACATTGTGTCTGTTTTCAGAAGCCACTTCTCTATGTTGCGATAAGCGATTGGCACTCCCAACGGGATTCGAACCCGTGCCGCCACCTTGAGAGGGTGGTGTCCTAGGCCACTAGACGATGGGAGCCTGTAACGGAAATCAGGCTACAGGCAACTTTCTGTCTTCTACATTGCCCAATTGAGGGACCATTCAACCCCATTCACATCTGCAGCCCTGGTTCCATAATCAATGGGCAATGACCTTGGCACTACCACCCCGTCATGATCAACCCAATAGGCCATAAATCCTGCAAGGATGCGTCTCACATCTCCAGAGAGAGTGACAAGAGTTCCGCTTTTGCTACTCGTGACTTCAAGAATTCCCGGACGAACAAATACCGACACCCCGCCATCCCTTGATGCAAGTGAGTCTGGCTCCGATTCATCTCCCAAAATGTTATTCACGACATTTCGTAGGAAAGATTGAGAAATGTCAATCTCACCTATGACAGTGTGTGCAAGCCCGACAACATTGTCTATACGTAGTACGCGTAATGTGCCGCCGTGCTGATGAAGCATTACAGAGTCCTCACATAGTGGACTCTGCCACATTTCCAGATTTATTGGTACTCCACCATTAGGCATAGTGCTCACTATAAGCCAGGTAACAGCGCCCTATTGGATCTCAAGATAAAACCGAAATGTGGTTATTTTCGCTCAAATAAACGACGGCGAAGACTTAATGGAATAAACAGGGCGCACAACATCGCTATACCGATGAGTGTGACAACCAGTCTGGTGTTATTCGAAGTTTCCATAACTGAAATTCCCAAAGCAACAGATACGACTTCGGCGTCCGGCCCCACTCCATTTACCTGAAGTGTGTGACTGCCTGATTCCATCTCTTCAGGAACGACAAAAAGGTCATCCATTTTCCCATCAGCGCCCGCCACACCACGTCCTATTTCAACAGGTTCAGAAAACAAGTATGCCGTATACGTCGTACCGGGAATTAGCCCCGACATTTGTACGCGAATTTGTTGTGAACCAAAAACACGAATAGTCCCATCTGATCCCACCGATAAGGGATTACCCATCTCGTCATTCGGAGCGACTACCACTTCAACATTGTTCGGCAGACGCATCACAATATTTTCAGATGATGTCACAACTTGCGCTTCAACTTCTTGACCACGAACCATCGCGGTTGCTTTACCCGCCTCAAGATCTGGAAGTTCACCCGAACTATTTGTCATTGGACGAGTTGGGTCACCTTGGTTAGGCGGCATTGTTGTAGTGGTCGTGGTGGTTGACCCCGTTACCACTGGCGATACACCTGCCGTAGGAGTGCGAATGTTCGTTGCAGGAGAATTTGCTGCAGTTCCAGGACCAGTGGTGGATGGCGGCGAAGGAAGCGGTGCCGCGGTTACTTCAATCGATTGCGATACCGCAACAGCTGAATATTGATCAGTGCCAGCCTGACTTATTGAAATAAGACAAGTTCCGGGCGCCAAGAAGGTGACAACGTCAGCAGAAATGGAACACACCGAGGAAGAATTATTGGCGATAGCTATGGAGGGAGCGAGAAAAGCATCGCTTGTCACCGAGACAACATGAGTATTCCCCACCACAGCTGTGGTGATACCGGATTGCACCGTAAGTTGTTGCGCAATCTTGTTCACCGTGACAGTCTGACTCACTGACACGGGGTTGTACCTCGAGTCTCCAGCCTTTGTCGCCGTCACTACACAATTTATCCCGCCACGAGAAGCGGTGAGTTGGTTATCCGTGACTGCACAGTCTCCGGATGACACTGCAAATGACACA
>B570J29032_109958409_pt1 | contig 12767 bp, 7 predicted proteins | sample LakMenEpi16Nov12_FD_29032 | JGI IMG/M metagenome (IMG submission 29032)
TCGGATACCGCAGTAACAGCATCAGAGTTTTCTATACTCCAGCGCACCACATCTTCAAAAGTAGATTCGCGTCCCACCAACGTAATATCCGTGCCGTGCAAGGTGGTTACCACCGGCAAGGTTATGCCCTCACTTTGAAGGATGAGTTTTGCCAACAAGGCAGCAGACGCATGGGGGATGGCATAATGTACGTGCACCAAATCCAAGGATACCGTTTTGGTAATATCTACAATTTTGCCGGCAAGGGCAGTTTCATAAGGGGCGTAATCAAAAAGTGGATATTGTAGCACACTTACTTCGTGGTAAAAAATGTTTTCTGAAAATATATCCAAACGCGCAGGTTGTGAGTAACTCACAAAATGTACTTCATGCCCTCTCACTGCCAGCGCTTTTCCAAGCTCTGTCGCTACCACACCGCTACCACCAAAAGTGGGGTAGCACACAATTCCAATTTTCATGCTTAGAAGGAACAAGTTTAGCCTATTTTTAGTTTATGCCAAATATTAATTAATCTTGAAGGTAAAATGGAGAGCCTTTTTACGGACGAATATTTTATGCGCAAGGCGCTGGATGAAGCGGCAGCCGCTTTAGAAGAAGATGAAATTCCTATAGGGGCGGTGGTGGTGCATAACCAAAAAATAATTGGCAAAGGCCATAATCAGACAGAAAGGCTAAAAGATGTTACAGCGCATGCGGAAATGGTAGCGATAACGGCAGCATCCTCTTACTTAGATTCTAAGTTTTTGGAAGAGTGCACGCTGTATGTCACCGTGGAGCCATGCTGCATGTGCGCAGGTGCGGTAAAATGGGCGCGACTTGGCAGGGTAGTGTATGGAGCCACAGAGCCAAAATTTGGCTATCAAACGGTTTCTCCTGCTATTGTGGGCGTCAAAACCAAGATGGAAGGGGGTTTGCTCGCTGAGGAATGTGCTTTGCTCATGAAGGCATTTTTTGCGTCTAAGCGATAACACTTGTTTAAACAGATAATTTGTGTATGTTTGTATTACACCAAATAAGCGCATATCCATGAAAAACATTTTACCTAACAACATTGCACGTATTCTTTTTGGGATTACGATGGCATTTTTCGGACTGGGTCACATGACCTCTGCACAGGCTATGTCTGACATGATTAAAACTTGGCCTATGGCTGAAATCCTTGTTTACGTAAGCGGTGCTTGCTTGATCTTTGCTGCTATATCTTTTGTAATTAACAAGCAGGTGAAATTGGCAGGCTATTTACTCGCATTGTTGCTTATTATCATCGTTGCAGGCGTGCATGTCCCAGGCATGGGTTCGGATGATGAAATGGCGAAGATGATGGCCACTTCAAGCGCAGTAAAAGACATTGCTGTTGCCATGGGCGCGATTGCATTTGCGAATGCATCTGACAACTGATTCAAACAAACCAGATTGAAATGAAAAGGAGAGCCATGCTCTCCTTTTTTTATGGTTGTTTTTCGTAAGCTCCTAGGTCGGGTTTGCTATCTCTTGGCTTACCGAGCAAATCTGTATTTATTGGAGGAGAAAGCATAATCCCGGCATCAAGGGCGGGCGAACCTGCTTGCAGTTCAAAATTGTAATCAGAGGTTTTTACAAATAGTGGGTCCTTGTTGTATGTATTTGATGCAAAAGGCTGATCAAAAGAACGGATGAGGTTGTTGGTAATGTTGGTGGTAAAGGGCTCCCAACCTTTATTGTCAACAAATAACTCTTCCTTCAGACTGCCGTAAATGATTGAGTTCACCACTGCACATGATAAAGCGGCGGATTTTAGGATTTGTCCATTGGAGTTTCTAATGGTATTGGTAATGGCAAAGTGACCATCTTTGCGGGGGCCGAAGCTGTTATAACCAACAAAAGTGCAGTGTTTGAAATCGTAGGTACCCCCTAAAAGTCCTAAAAAGCTGTAGGAGCCACTTTCTCCAAACAGGCAGTTTACAGCGCGTATTTTGGCTGTAATGCCTGCCAATGCCGCTTGGCCGTTGTAGAGCAGACTGCTGTTTTCAAGCTGTAAATTCCAAGTGCCGCTTTCCGGAAGGCTGTCTACCCGCACTGCTATAGATGCATTATGAATGCGGGCAAAACGAATTTCATTGTTTACCGAACCCCGGGTAAAGTAAATACCTCCCCATTGATTCGGAAGGTAACGTGCCGCAAAAATGGGTTTGTCGCCAGTGAAATTTACAGGCTCCGACGAGGTACCTTCAATTTTAAGCGTGCCTTGCACAATAAGAATGCTGCTGGCGCTATTATAAACTGTTACTCCTTCTTTTACTGTAAAGGTGCACCCTTTCGCTACCAATGCATTTTCTATAATCACGTAGGGCTTGGTCTTATCCGTCCAAGTTTCGTTGCAATTGAGCTGCACCGAACGGTAGTAATGGGCATCCCAGCCATAGGCGGCCAAATAGGTTTTTTGCGAGTTGCCATTGACGGTAGCTATCAAAGAATCAACCACCAATGCGGGCATGGTTTGGTTATTGGCTTCCAGGCTGCATTGTACAAATACAAAAACGCTGTCTTTGGCGGGTATTTCAAGGTCGGTAATGTTCGGACCTGCGAAACCGTCAGCATTGATTCTAAAGGGACTGTTTTTCCCTCCAGACAATGAAAGGTTTACCTTAATGGTTCCATTCTCTTTGTTTTTAATACTAAAAATGCGGGTAATAGAAATGGGATATTTGGTGCCCGCTTGGCGCGTAAATAGGGTATCGAACCACACGGTATCGGCGCTAATGGATAGGGTCGTACTGCCTGTAAAGAAATTTTCCTTTTTACAGGAGCCCATCACCAGAAGGAGAAAGACTGCGCTTATCCATAAATTGCCTTTGATATTCATCGCCAATACGAACGCAAAGGTACAGCAGGAGATTGTGTGTTTCCTGTAAATTGTTTGGAAACCCTTCAAATGCTGCCTAGAAATGGCTGGGTTATGGTGCAATATTTGCTTGAATTTAGCCGAAATCGGGATACATTTGAACCCATGAGCAGCAGGCGTAAATTTCTAAAACAGTTGGCTATGACAGGGGCAGTGCTGCCTGTGATACCTGAAGTTTTGGGCGCTGCTGCGCGTGCAGAATCCGTATTGGTGATGCATACCAATGATTTTCACAGCCGTATGGATCCATTTCCTGAAAAGCATCCCAAGTTTGGGGGCCAGGGTGGAATAGCGAAATTGAGCACCTTGATACATGGTGTGCGCCAAGAGAACAAACAGACGCTATTGCTAGACTGCGGCGATATTTTTCAGGGAACACCGTATTTCAATGTATTTGGAGGCGTGGCCGAAATTCAGTGGATGAACCAAGCAGGTTACGATGCAAGCACCTTGGGAAATCATGATTTTGATAATGGAGTGGAGAAGTTGGCCTCCGTTCTCGGACATGCCCAATTTCCGGTGGTAAACTGCAATTATAGATTTTCGGGTACTGCATTGGAAAGCATTATAAAACCATGGATTGTAAAACAGGTGGGTCGCAAGCGCATCGGAATTACTGGCGCGGGTATTAATCCCGAAGGATTGATTTTGGACAGGTTGTGCAAGGGTATTGTATACCAAGACCCTGTTAAGGCTGTGCAAACAGCGGTGGACACGCTGAAATCTCGAGAACGCTGCGATGCGGTAATCGTGCTTAGTCACTTGGGTTATTCGTATGAAGGGCCGCAGATTGACGATAAAAAATTGGCCGCCGCCACCCATGGTATAGATTTGATATTGGGCGGACATACACACACTTTTTTAGAACAAGCAGAACCGGTGCGGAATGCTAAAGGCAAAACGGTGCATGTGAATCAGGCAGGCTGGGCAGGCTTAAAACTCGGTCGCGTAGCCATTGAATTTTAAACATCTTCTAAGTTTACATGTTTAATAGCCCAAATCATTGGGTAAATGTTGCGCGGGGATAAGCTTTTCTCAGTCATGCGTAACATGTAGTACCTTCGTAGGGTGGAAGAAGACCTCAGAGAAGACGAAGCCAGTTTGTTTGAACATTATACATTTACGGCCGATCCAGGGCAGGAAATGTTGCGTATTGACAAGTGGTTAATGCATAAAATTGCCAATGCCAGTCGCACAAAAATTCAGGCAGCGACCGAAGTAGGCTTTGTGCTTGTAAACGAAAAACCCGTTAAAAGCAGTTATAAAATCAAGCCGCACGATGTGGTGCGCATCGTGCTCCCAGAACCTCCACGCGATACGGAGATTTATCCTGAAAACATTCCCCTCGACATCATGTATGAAGATGAGGCTTTGTTAATTGTAAACAAGCCTGCAGGAATGGTTGTGCACCCAGGGTATAACAATTACACAGGAACCTTGGTACACGCGTTGGTGTATCATTTTCAAAATTTGCCAAGTAAGGATGAGTATCACAGACCTGGATTGGTGCATAGGATAGATAAAGACACCAGTGGTTTGTTGGTTATTGCCAAGACGGACGTGGCGCTTACCCATTTGGCAAAGCAGTTTTATGACCACAGCATACACCGCAGGTACGTGGCTTTGGTGTGGGGCGAGCCAGAACCAGAGGCGGGAACCATTCGCGGGTATCTCTCACGCGATCCCTCTGAGAGAAGACGTTCTAAAAACTACGAGGACCCAGAGATGGGTAAATTGGCCATTACGCATTATAAAATTCTCGAGCACTTTTATTTTACCTCATTGGTAGAATGTAGGTTGGAAACAGGGCGCACCCATCAGATTCGCGCCCACATGACCAGTATAGGTTGCCCTATTTTTAGCGATGAATTGTATGGAGGGAAAGAGATTCGCAAGGGCTCGGCATTGACGAAGTTCAAATCGTTTATCCAGAACGCCTTTGAGGATATGCCGCGGCAGGCCTTGCATGCGCGTGAATTGGGTTTCATACATCCCACCACCGGGAAACAGATGTTTTTCGAGGCTCCATTGCCACCTGATTTTGGCGGTTTGCTAGAGAAAATACGTCGTTATACAGGCACCACTGCCCCAGCGTAGTCGCTTAGCCTAGGGTTTGAATCCACGCGGCAAAGTCGCGTTGTAGGGTTTGGCTTTTATCTTTTGCATACCAGGTATGCAGCAGTTTATGCCAGTCTGCTTTTTCCATTTCTGTTTTCCACTGGTCTACCAATTCTTGAAGTTCAATAGGTCGGGGTCCCCAATGGGTTCCAATTTGTTGGTTTTCTGCATTGAAAGCTGCCACAACGGGTATGCTGCGTGTGCCATTGGTAAGGAATTGATTCATAAGTTCAGGATTCTCATCGCGCAGAAAAATCTTGTAGGGCCAACCGCGGCTATCGAGCATGCGGCAAATGGCGGGTACCATTTGGGCGGCATCGCCGCACCAGCCTTCTGCCATGATAATGAATTTCCAAGCGCTGGGTTTTCCATGTAAGGTTTCTAGCAGCTGCGGATCAACTTGAAATTGGGTAGAAACGCGTTTCATGCGGGCCAAGTTTACTTTGGCATAATCGAGCATTTCCGCACTTTGGTTGGGTCCAGTGGTCTTGCCTTGGGCGAGGAGCTCTTGCAAAAATTCAATATAGTGATCACAGGAAAATCCTGAATCCCAAATTGTGGTATCAACAGTAAAGGTATTGGTCATTGAAGTATCCATAGTGCAAAACAAATGCACATAGGCAAAGGTTTTTGCAACCTAGGTTACAGGGGTGATAATTATTCAAACTTTATCATTTTTACCGTTGCGTGTATGTTGTTTTCTACAGCTTTTAAATAGTATAATCCAGGATGAGAATTTAAATTATTCTGAAGCAATTTTAAATGCCCATTCTCATTTAAACTATAGCTCCCTAAATCAGATACAACCCTGCCTTGTGCATCAAGTATCCAAAACCTCACGGCGCCTTCTGGCTCTCCTTCGTATGTGATTTCAATCAAATTGTCAAAGGGATTGGGATGCACTTGCAGTTTGTAATTATTATTGTATGATTTTGACCTAGTTGAATCTTTTATTTGTGGCATTGGTGCTCCTTGGCCGCCTCCATTATTTCCACCGTTAGAATTTAAGTGTGACTTGACACCGTATTGGGTAATACCAATAAGTTCAGATTCATTATACTCCTTTAATGTGAACAACGAGTTTAAGAGAGAACCTGAATGGTTGCTATTCGGTAAATAGCGCCATGTGAACCCTAACATTGTTGAGAATGTATCTGGTACTTGTATGGGTCCTATGTCTGCGCAAGGGTCATGAACAATAATCTGGTGGTCAGAAGCATTAATACTAAAACCACTTCCAGGATAATTTAAGTTTTGGAATTCACTCCAAAATTCATCCGTAGGAGTAATTACAACTTCTCCATGGTTGTAAAAAATTGGGTCGTTTACACAAAAATTAAATTTTAAATCCCGTGTGCCAACCATACCTGAATCCGGCCGTTTAACACTACCCAATGTCCAAATTTGAGGAGTGCCAGTGAACGGCGGATCCATATACCCTAAATAATAATTGGATGAAACAATATTGTTATTTGACAAAATATTATAACCAATATTCCCTTTATAGGTTAATGAACCATTGGATTGATTTCCATAATGAATTTTTTCAGGATAGGTCATACCAAAGTTTGGACTGTCGCACTCTTGCATACGAGCTAGTAAACAAAGGCCAATGTGATTGGAATACATTTTTTGATTATTTACTATGCCATAATACCATCCAGGTTGGGGTACAGTGTCTGCTTGGACCCATGGGTAAGTTATTAAAATAGAATCACCCGGTTGTAATTGACCATTGTATGCAGGATGGGGAGTGATTGCAGGCGCTTGATTTAAAAAGCTATTGAGTTGTATTGCGGCTTTGTTAATTCTACCACCTAAAGGAAAAGTGTCCTGATAAAAAGCACTTCCAATGTCATTGTTAATGAATTTTGCTTTGCCAGTCCAGCTATAGGGCCAATCTTCATTAACACTCATTACAGTCCAATAAAAGTAGATATTGGCACTGCTTACAGATTGATTACCACGATTGTATACCATAAGATGGATGAAATTTGTATCTCTATCAGTTTGTAAGTCTACCCTGTCTGTCCAATCATCAACAAGTTGGTATTTGTCAGACCAGTTTCGATTCCAAAGTCTATGGCTGTGCGTATAATTTTCAATGTCAATAATGTTAGGTTCAGTGCCATTGTCAGCCTTGCTATCTGGAATCCATAAGTCTGAGTAGTTATTGGCTTTTTGAAATGAGCCCAGTTCAATTACTTTAGAAGTAACCACCTGATTGTTCCAATAAGATTTGCCAGTTGGAGGGCAATAATTTCTTAATGCAATTCTGTAATACCAACGCTGTTGGCATTGATTGAAATTGGGTGCATTAAAAAGGAAGCTGTCCTCGGAAGTTTTACCAATACTGTCCCAAGAGGCACCGATGGGGTTTGTACTTCGCTGCCAAACGGCATAGCACACATTCCGTTCACCTGTCCATTGTCCTTTCAATTTTATTGGCGAACCCCCTGTAATGTTTTTATTCGAGTCGATAGAAATAATTTGCGGCGCTGCCCATTTACCAACTTCTGCTGTATTACTAAAGGCAGTTCCACAATAACTTGTAACTTTTACACGGAATCGTCTATAGTTACTCCAAGTTACCCAGTTTTTAAGTGAGTCGTCGTTGTAGCCCCCCATGTTTTGCCAAACCAAATTATCATCATAATACTGCCAAAGAAATTTCAAATTACTGCCGACTAAACTCTCTGATTTTACCTTTAAAATAAATGGAATTGCTTCGCAAGCAATCATGTCATTTGGATGACTGTGAAATATAAGATCTCCTTTCGATATTGCGGGTGAATATACAGTGCAATTGCCATTGGTTATCTTTTGTCTGTACCAAACTCTAATTGTTGTTTTATTGACAGTTAAGGTGTCGCCATTTTCACCAGAAATATTTGTCCACTGATTACTATCCATGCTTTTTTGCCATTGAATAGCATAACCCATTTGACCTGCAATTGATCTGCTTTTAACGAATATTTTACCTCCGCATATTCCACCAGTTTCTAAATTTCTAAAATCCTTTATAGTATTTACTGATATGACATTACTTGCTAATTCACATCCATTACTTGAAACAAGTCTATAGTATTCAAATGTTGTATCTCTTTTTACAGGGTAATTTGAATCAGATGTTGAACCATTTTGGATTCTCCATTGAGTTAGCCCTAAGGGTCTATAATACCATTGGTATGAATATATTCCATTGCCACCAATAGGAGTGCTGCCATGCAGTAATCGTATTTCACTGGTATCGCATACTATTTGAGTTGAATCTATTAAATTGCTTGCTAAACTATTACTAATTCGTACATTAATTAAACTACTATCCGTGCAACCTGTTCTTTTGTCAGTGATTTTTAGTTTAACGAAACCATTGTTATTCCATTTGGCATCAGCAGAATTGCCAAATTGCGAATTTGATGATGTTCCAAAAAATGACCAGGCGTAATCTATAGTGTTTTTAAACGAAGCAGTTAGATAGCTGTTGAATTTCGAAGTATCACAAACAAGGGTGTCTCCAAAAACTCTAAAATCTGCGCTATCATTTTGAAGGTTAATCCAGTGCACTACACTGTCTGTCGGGGACCATTTCATTACAACTCTATACCTGCCGGCGGAGGTATAGTTCCGGATTGTATCTAGTCCTGAAGCAATGCTACCATCGCCAAACTTCCAATTAACTCCGTTGTTCAAGCAACATTGATTCACTATAAAACGCACATTGCGACAATTTTTAATAGAATAGGTAAAGTCAGGTCTAATTGTGTCTGGATGTAAGGCATTAACTATTTGTGGTAGGCCAATATTTGCAGTCCCGCCAATACCATTACTATTTAGGCGAACCACATTCTTGGTAAAACCACAAACATTACCGCCAGTATTGTTCAAGGAATCAGGATTGTTAATGGAAAAAAGATAATCTGGAAAATCTACTGAATTGACATAGATGATGCTATCTGGTCCAGTTTGTAATGTCAATACATCATAGTTTTCCGCCACAACACTTCGACCCAAATCAGATGCCCCACTGGTTAAGTCATATTGACGTATTCCATAAAAGTATGGAGTTGTAATGTGTCTTTCGTACCGATATAGTTTTTTGCTATCAGGACTAAAAACTACACTAAGTACATCAGAACCATCTTTTGGCGAATTATAACTTTTAATGTGCCCGGTTTTTCGGTCGAAAAGAAATATTTCCTCTTCAATAGCAATCCACCTTCCATCGGGTGAAATTTTCATGTTGGTTTGGTTTGCTATCTGATTTATGGTATAAGCAGAGTCATAAGTGATACCTGTTTTTCTTGCATTGAAAACTGCCAAATATGATGTAGTCCCTTTTAACACTTGAGCAATTACCCAATGGTCTTGCCCATTGCAATGCTGCACTGCAGTAAGGCCCTCCATAAAATCGGTAGAGGAGGATGCCAGCCATGATGGCAAAACAATAACCTTGTTTTTCAGGGTGATAGCACCTCGTGTGGTCCCTGTTATGTTCATATTGATGATATTTTGATACAAAGTATCCTGTGTGTTCGTTACTACCCAGTACAATTTAGCACTATCGGCCATGGGGAAAGTAATTGCAGGTGTGGTAGCGTTGTCCCATGCCTTTAGTGGCTCGCCTTGCATGGGGCTGTATGTGCTATCGTATACTCTGAAATTAGCACGAGTTGGGTTGCCATTATTGTAATACGTTCCACCATAAAATAATAACCGCCCAGCTTTATCGCTTATGCTCAAGGTGCCTTCACCGGGGTTGACTTGATTAAGGTCAATTCCTTGTTTAATGTAATAATTCAGATCCCTAAAAACACCACCTTGGTAAAATTTCACTCCAGCATAGTTGCCAAAGAACCAATTGCTATTGGTGTTTTGTCGCTTTTGGCTACAATCGCCAACGGTGAACCAATTTATTCGGGTGAACGTAACGGTGTCCGCACCATTATCAATTGTTAACGATACTGTATATACCCCTGGTGCTATTCCTTTTGCACATAAGGCATTAGTGCTGCGGTTAAAGCTATATTTCAGGACATTGCCCTGTAAAAACTGCCATTTGTATGTAACCGTGTTGCTGTAGTAGAAAGCTGTAAGCAATGTGCTGTCATTGCTGCCGTTGCACATAAAATCCTCGCCACTAAACTGGGCGCTAAGCACACAACAACTTAATTGTAAATTGTTTACATTTTCTGCCTGCCACAAATTGCTTCGGTACTCCTGAAGTACAAAGTGCATTAACGAAGTTTGATCTTCTGTAAACGTATTTTTACAACTTTCATGACTGTAGTCCATATAGTTTTCCTTTTGGTCATAAGGGTCTTTTCCATTATAGCTTTCGCCTTTACAGGAATTGTGAGATCCGGTACAATCTTGGTTTTTTCCACTCACGGCGGGTACATCACAGCATTTGTCTCCTTGGGTGGAGCAAGTTCCATCTGTCGTTCCCACGCATGGAAAGTCAAATGGATGGAACAAACCCAAGTAATGGCCCATTTCATGAGGTAACACAAGTCCAAGGCTATTTGTATCTAATGGCGTACCTAATTCACTATAATTGCCGAAAAAATTATGAGAAATCACAATTCCCTGCAGTCCATTAGTAGAGGTAGTCCAAGGGTATGTTGCAGTTCCTAGTTTACCGACAAAGCTGCCACTGCTATCTAATATCTGATTTACAACGTAAATATTGATATATTTTTCTGCGCTGTAATATTGACCTAAGTTAAACAGTGCGCTTCGTTGGTTGTCCTTAAAATTGCTAAGAGTAGAGGAATGTCTAACTATACCGTTAAATGGATTACCGATGTCGTCAACTTTTGCCAGGCAAAACTGAATGCCAGTGTTCACTGCAGGAAAGGGAGCCAATGCTTCATTTCTAAAAGCCATGTTTAGGCGTTCAATAGCATTGGTAACTTGTGCATCAGTAATATTGCTTGCAGTGCCTATGCTACTATGACCAGGCATATGAACAATGTGCACAACCACGGGTAATACATAGGTGGCCTTTGGGCAGCCCGAGCCGCTGCTAAAACAATTGGTACAAGCTGGGGCGGGATTTGGAATGTGTGTTGAGCCATTTTTCGCCCTAAAACCAGATAAGCCTGCAGTGAAGTTTTGATCCATTCGGGCAAATCGCAGTGAATCCTGTCGCATGCTGTCCAATTCATTAGTGAAGCCACACCATCCGTTTTGAGCTTGCAAGGAGAGTGTAGTGAATAGGCCGAGAAGGTAGAGTATGGGGGTTTTCATAAAACTAAATTAATGTATAAAACAAACATAACCGAAAATTTCAATTTATATTTAACTTAACAGTTCTTATGCCTCCATAAATCCGCCATTTGCTATTGAAAGCAAAAGATAGTAATCAGATTCTGGAATTCGTAAGAATGTTAAAGAGTTTCCTGAACGGGTGAAGAATTCAGAAATTGTAATTCATCTGGCTGATTGTCTGCTTTAAGTCTATCAAGTTGGCAATTAGAAAAGGTTTTGATTGGATTAGCGCACGCCATAGAATAGATTGAGATTTGTAACTACAAATTAGGCATAAAGGATCAAAGATTTAAAACTATATGGCAAGTTTGCTATATTTGTGTAATTGAATACAAATGGGACTGGTATCTTTAAATCGTTATGTTTTTTCATTCGTATATCTTGTATTCATCTATTCAACACCAGTTTCGGCCCAATTAGAAGCCAATGTTTGGCCGATGGCCGATAGTGGTGTTATAAATTGGCAAGGAGGAAAATATCCCAAGCCAAGCAAAACACTTGGAATGATTGCAACTGAAGGAACGGGGGCAATTTGTGATTCGTTGGGGAATTTACTGCTATTTTCAAATGGACAGGATTTGTTTTCCGGAACAGGTAAAAAACTAAATATTGGATTTAAATTAAGAGCTAATCCAAGCACTACACAGGGCGTGTTAATTCTTAAACATCCAGAATCTTCAATTTACCACGTTTTTACCAATTGTGACTATTCGGACACTATGGGGTTGTACTTGACCACTTTAACTATTTTCAACGATAGTGCTGTTTTTTTCGATAAGGCCATACGCATATTAAACACAGCATCCGAGGGTATTAACGCAATTAATCATCAAAATGGGAGGGATATATGGGTTGTTACACATAGCGGGAAAGGGGATACTTTTTTTTCCTTACTTATAACCAAGACAGGAATTAAGGAATGTCAAAGAAAATTCATTAAGTCATTTAAATTACTAACTCCTCCGAGTAATATTTGGTTCAGCTCCAATGGCCAATATTGTGGTTTTGAGGGTGATTATGCCCCGGCTCAAATAACTCAATGGATATTTAAATTTAATTCCCAAACATCCGTACTATTTTCAAATATAAATTTAAATACAGCTAATTGGGGCTTAGCATTTACTCATGAGGGTGAATATTTTTATTCATTTGTACTAGATGGTAGGATAATACGCAGGAGTACGAGGAATTGGAATCAAATTGCAATTAATAATTCAACACAGTATATTTATAATAAAACTGACAAGCAGAATAGGGTGCCCCGCATAGGTTATAATAACATTGCTGTTTTTCCGCAATACAATAAAAACTATTTTGGCGTGGTTACCAATTGCGCTGATGACAACATTGCGAATGTTAAATACATTGATACTGGTATAAAATTTACCAAAGCGAAATGCACTATAGGCAACTTCAACACCAACCAAAGCTACTTTTATACTCCGGCTATCAACTACAAATACAAGCAAGATTGTAATACCAATGAATTTCTGTT
>B570J29032_109958405_pt1 | contig 12754 bp, 14 predicted proteins | sample LakMenEpi16Nov12_FD_29032 | JGI IMG/M metagenome (IMG submission 29032)
TGATAATAAAATTACAGTCAATCGTGGAATGGTAAAGAAAACCTTTCAATCCAAAGGGCTCGCTTATGTTTCCGAGCTTACAATCCTCAACATAAAAGATATGGTTGAGATTATTAAATGGAATGAAAGAAATGGGATTAAAAACTATCGAATGAGTTCGGATATGTTTCCCTGGTTTACGGAATATAAGATTGAGGATTTACCCAATTACAATACCATTAAAAACCTTATGAAAGGTGCTGGGACGCTTATTAAAACATACGGACATAAGATTTCATTACATCCAGGTCCATTTAATTGTTTAGCGTCACCAAACCCTGATGTGGTTAGAAAAACCATATATGAATTGGAACAACATTCAAAATTGATGGATTTAATGGAGTTGGATGAGAATCCGTTTTATAATATTAATATTCACGTTGGGGGTGTATATGATGATAAAGATGGAACAATTAAAAGGTTTGCTGACAATTTTAGACATTTATCATCAGGGTTAAAGAAAAGGTTAACTATTGAAAATGATGATGGTAAAACTAACTATATTGTTCAAGATTTGTATAATTTACATCAAGACATAGGTATTCCAATTGTATTTGATAGTTTACATTTCTATTGTAATAATGGTGGGTTTGATTATACTGAAACATTTAATTTAGCTTACGGAACTTGGGGTGGTATCACACCAGAAGTTCATCACTCAAGTAGTAGAAAATTACACGAAGATCCGACAAAAACCATAAAAACACACGCTGATTGGTTATATGAACCATTTAATACCTGTGGTAAAGATGTTTGGATAACTATTGAAAGTAAGATGAAAGAAAAAAGTTTAATAAAATATCGTAAAGATTTTTGTGTGAATGAAAAAAATTAGTATATTTGTAAAATAATTTAAAAAAATATGGAATACGTTTTAATTTTTATTGCTACAATCATAGTGGATGTGGCTTGGACTTTATATTTAATTAAAGTTGAGGAAAGAAAAGCTGTTCAATCTGGATTTTGGGCTGTTGTAATTTATTTGTTTGGTGCTTTGATTGTATTATCTTATTCAAATAACCATTTATTATTAATACCAGCTGTTTTAGGATCCTTTATTGGGACTGCAGGTACTGTATGGTTTAAAAAAAGAAGAGAAATTTATGAAGGGAGATAAAGAATTATACTCGGAGATTGAAACCCTAATAACGGTATGGGGTAATGATGGAACCAAAACCGCTGGATCCTTAACAAGACAAATAATGGAATTATTGGAACGAAGAGATACCGCAAATGAAATTAAATCTGTATTGGAGAAGATTGAGGTTTTAACTAGAAATTCATCAAACGGTGAGATATTTAGAATTCACGAAATGGTTAAGGGGGTAATTTGATTTTTTAAAAAAAAATAATATAATTAAAATATGAGAGTAATAATGTTTGTAATTATAATCACTGTGTTGGTTATAAGTCATTTCGCCACCAAATGGTTGATTAAATATATCAACGATGGGGGTAAAAATAAAAATCCAAAAGAGTTGGATGATCTTGAAAAAGAAGTGGTTGAAAAGACTGATTCTTACAAAGAAGTAGTTGAAAGAGTTGAAGAAACTGAAAAGAAAATTAAAAAAATTAAAACTAAATCTAACGTCAAAAAATAAAAAATAATTTGGCAGATTAAAAAAAAGCAATATATTTGTAAAACATTTAAAAAAAAACATATGGAAATCCAAAAAACAACAATCGTAAAATTAGTAGTCGGAGTAGTTGCATTACTATTTTTAACATTTTTTAACCCATTTTCTTACAATGACGCAGGTGAACGAACCGTTGTTGAGCAAATGGATGGTAAACAATTTATTCAGTATTCACCTGGTATTTATTACTCAGGGTTTTTCGCAAAAGAAAATTCGTGGCCTAATCAAATTTCAGTTAGTTATCAGTCAGATCAACCTGATATGGAATTAAAGGATGGGACTATTGAAATTGGTAAAGTAACTATTCGTTTCGGAAGTGACGCTACTACAGCTCTTACATCTGGTATTACACAATTTATTCTACCTATGGATGAAAAAGATATGATTGAGATGAATAATGCTCATAGAACAGTTCAATCGCTAGTATCTAAACGTTTAGCCCCTTACACCAAAGAATGTTTACAATCATCAGCTCAATTAATTTCAAGTGAGGCTCATTATTCAGGTGGTAGAGCTCAGATGGCTCAAGATTATTTAGATCAACTCAAAAACGGTGTTTTTATCCTTAAAACAAGTGATAAAATAGTGTTTGATTCATTAGAAAAAGAAAACAAACGTATATATGAGACAAATCTTGTTCCTGACAAAAATGGACAATCTAAACGTAAGTTTTCATCTATTAAAGAATATGGTATTACTGTGGCTGATGCTAATATTACCGATGTGGATTATGAAGCTAGGGTTGATAATATGTTAGGTAAAAAGATTGACGCTTCAACTAAGGCTTCAGTTGCTAAACAGGAACTATTAACTGCTCAACAACAACAATTAACAGCTAGAGCTAAGGGTGAACAAAGACTTGTTGAAATTGAATACCAACAAAAACAAGAACAAACAAAACAAGTAGTAGCGGCTCAAACAAAGGTTGAAATTGCTAAACAAGATATGGAGCAACAACGTATTCAATCACAAGCCGCTGAATTAGAAGCTAGAAAGATTAAAACATTGGCAGATGCTCAGGCTTATGCTAAACGAACAGAAATACAAGCGAACGGAGCTTTGGAACAGAAGTTGGCGGCTTATAAAGAAGTTCAAAGATATTGGGCAGATGCTTTCAGTAAATATCAAGGTAACGTAGTTCCGCAAATTCAATCAGGTGGTGGAAGTAATGGTAATGGAGCTTTAAACTTTATGGAAATAATGGGAGCTAAAGCAGCAAAAGATTTAACTTTAGATTTAAGGAATAAATAGTATGTGTATGAATGAGTTAAGCTTACCACCTGAAGCTTATTTAGGGGAAAAATTATAAAAAAAGGGGTTAAAACCCCTTTTTTTTGTTTATATCAGAAAAAAGTATTTTATTTGTATAAATATTTAATATATGAATTGGAGAGAACTAAAAGAAACTATTGGTTTTGTAACATTTAAGAATGACTACATAAAAATATTTGAATATCATCACCCTCAATTACTTAAAAAAATTGAAGGTTATAGACAGGCAAGAATATTTAAGACTGATAAACACGAAGAACAAAGCATATTGAATTATATTAATACGAATGTGTCGGCTTATTCAATTATTGTGAATGAAACCCTTAAAAAGATTAATTTCGACCCCACCACCAAAGAAGGTTATAATGAAATGATGGATTACGTTATAAATAATAAATGGTATTGGATGGGGATATTACCTAAGATAAATGATAAGATACTATATACATCATCAAAGGGGGGTGAAAAAGAAAATTTGGTTAAGAAGAAACTTAATGATTATTTTAGTAGTGAAGGTAAGTATAAAATAGTCCCTATTGGTGAATTAGGTAATTTAACCGATATGAATGGGGGTGTTGATATGATTATTAAAGATAAAAATGGTAAAGAGTTTAAAATTCAAATTAAGTCTTGTTCATCAATCACATTAACCGATGATAAAACCTACAATATAAAATACAACGGCATAAATAAACTATACAATAATATTGATTACATAATTTTTGTTGTTGGTGAAAATGTTAATATATTCAACAATAAAAAAATAATGAAAGATGAGTATGGATATAAATGTGATAAAAATGGTTTGAGAATGGTATTATAATTTTTTAAATTAAACCCACTTTAAGGTGGGTTTTTTTATGTTCTTTCATATTTATATATTATGAAAATTATAATAAATGAGGATCAAAAGAAAAAATTATTTGTCCCTAGAAATATTGATAGTAGGGAAAAACAATACTTGATTGAAATTGGTATGGATCCTGTAATTCAATATTTAAAAGATAAACAAACATCAATCCGATTTGATATTAGTACAACAACTGATGATTGGAGATGGCGTGTACATGATATTAGTGATGATTTTGACGGAGAAACACTATTGAATTTTGAAGAACCTATTTATAAAATGTTACTACAAATTGCTGAGAGTATTGAAGGTGTTTACCACATATGGGGTGAAATATCGTTAACAAATGAAAATAAGTTAACCGTTTCTTTTGATTATGAATATTCTCTTTTAGGTAGAGGTGAAAAAACATATAAATTATAACTATTTATATATATGAAAAACATATTATTTGAGGAATTAAATAAGACAGAAAAAGAACAAGTTGAAAAAATGATTAAATCACAAATAAAAGATTTAATTAATAAGGATTTGGAAAAAACTGTTCTTGATTTATTAAAGAAAGAGTTAAAGGGTAAAGATACTGAAAAAATAATGACTGAAATATCTAAAGATGTTTTAGTTTCATTATATAAAACATTGTGGATGAGAAGAAACTTTTGGGTGACTAATTTAGGGAAATAAAAAAAATTATGATATTAAATGAAAGTGAATTAATTTCTTTAATAAAAGGAATGATTAAGGAAAATAATGATAGTGATATTGATAATGAAAAAATTGAAAATCTACTATCAAAGTTTATTGTGGATATCAATAAAAAAGAAAATGAATTAATAACTCTTACCGATGAATTAAGTACATTGAAAGAACGTTATAATATGATTAATGCCTTTATAAATCCTAAAATGAATATTGCGGTAGTTGTCCCTGAACCAAGGAAAGATAAAAGTGGGGTTAAACCTAAACCATATTATAGGGTAATAAGTTCATTCCCATATAAAGGAAAGAAAAGGCAAATTATGGGTTATGTAGGAACTATAGATGATTTAAAAGGAGATAATGAGAAAATAAAAGAAAAAGCGAGACAATCGGTTCAAAAGCATATATTGAAATACTTCCCAATTATAAAAATATTAATAAATAATTATTTATGAAAAAGACAATAAAATTAAACGAAGGTTTAGATTATAATTTGATTGAAAATCAAGTTAGAATAATGATGAGGAGAGATAGTGGTGAAGAAAAAGTTTCTACTAAAGGTTTGAGACGTTCACTTGAAAAGATTGGTGATGGTGAAATTACTGAAAAAAGTAGTTATGATTATAAGGGTGATAGGTTAATGTATAAGGAAATGTTAAACAATGATAGTTTAATTCTTGTTGTTCATGGCGCCTTTAAAGGGACACCATTTGATAAATTTGATTTAGGTTATAAATATGACATTGGTTTATATAGAAATAATCCAAGAAGTGTTCAATATGGTGGTGGATATGGTGCATCAGGTATAATTGAAATACAACATACTCAATTATTGGGTTATTCGGATTATGACATTAATCATAAAAATGAAAATATAATATCCGAAGTATGTAATTATATAAAAAGTGAATTAGTAATAAATGAAAATATGAAAAAGACAATAACATTAAAAGAAAGTGAATTAATTTCTTTAATTGAAAGAATGGTTAAAGAAATTAAACCTGAAGAATTGGAAGAAGAAACTGGAACCGCATCAGCCGGAGCGTATGTAAGTGCATTGGATCAACCAATCAGAAGAAAAATAAGAACAGGTTTAACCAAAGAAGAGTTTATTAAACTTAAAGAATATATGAAGATGGATGAAACTCTAGAAGAAGGTAAAAAGAAAACCGGAACTCCATTATGTGCGAGAGGTAAAGCAGCTGCAAAAGCTAAGTTTAAGGTGTATCCCTCAGCTTATAGTAATGGCTTTGCTGTTCAAGTATGTAAAGGTAGATTTAAAGGTTTAGATGGACAGAAAAAATGTTCAGGATCATATTGTTAATATTATGGAAAATATTAGGAAGAAAATAAGGGAAGATTTAACCAAAGAAGATTTGGCTGTTTGGTTTGGAACTAAAAATAAGTCAAAGGGTAGTAAACAACCTAAAGGTCCGTGGGTAAATATTTGTCGTAAGGAAGATGGTAAGCATCCTCCTTGTGGTAGAGATAAGGCAACTGGTAAGGGATATCCAAAATGTAGGGCTGTTGGTGTTGCTGCTAGAATGACAGATGAACAGAAAAGGGCTGCTTGTGCTCAAAAAAGGAGAGCTGAAAAAAAAGATCCTAAAGTAGGTAAAGGTAATAAACCAACAATGACATCATATAAACCAAGAAAAGAAAGTATTGATACTGTTATTAAACGAGTTTTATTTGAAAGTAGGTTAGCTGATAATCTTGACTATCCATTTATTATAAAGATATTAAATAAAATGTATGGTTATTATATAAACATTGATGATTTAATGTTATTTGAAAAAACTCCATATTATAAAGAAACGGATAATAGTTTTGAGTATATGGATCAATATAATGAATATATGTTGGCTAAGAAGAAAGGTTATATAAAAGAAGCGACAGATAGTTCTTCAACAGGTTCGTATGAAACACCTGGATTTTTAGCTAAGAATATTCCAAATATGAGACAGGGAGCTAAACCAATTTATAGTGGTGGTAAGTTTGTTAAGATTAAGGGTAAATGTAGGAAGTTTCCATATTGTTCTCAGGGTGCTGTTGATGCTCCTTTGGAATTAAGTAATAAATATAAAGGTGAAAGTTCATTATCAGGTGAAATGGAATTAACTCCAACATATCCGAAGGGATATAAAGGAAATGTTTATCTACCGAAAACAAAATGGGTTAATGAAGAAACTATCCCTGGTGGTAAATCAAGTGGTAAAACAATAAGAGAAATTGCTAAAATGCATAAAGTTTCCCCACAAATTGCTATGAAACAATGGTTAAAAGGTATGAGAGTTGAGATGGAACATACTTCAAATAAGATGATTGCTAGAGAAATAGCTAAGGATCATTTATATGAAGATATATTTTATTATGAAAAATTATCAAAAATAGAAAAGTAATATATTTATATGTATGGCAATAAATGAAAAATATGAAAATGTAGATGATTACAAATTCATTGAAAAAAATTATAAGAAAATGAAACCAAAGTATAGAAAAATTACAATGGAGGATTTATTTGATGGGGATGATTCTATTATTATTGATGAAGATGAATTAAATGAAATTGACACTCAAACAATGTCAAGTTTAACAAAAGACAGTGATAGTAAAACATATTATGTTCCAAGTAGTAAAATAGCTGATACAATAAAAATAAAAGATAGGAATGCCAATATTGTTATAACAAAAGAATCTATGGATGCGGAAAAAACAAAAACAGGTTATTTGGTTTTAAGTAAACGTCTTAATAATGGTGATTTATTTAAACGTAAGTATATGGATTATACTGAAAAAGAAGCTAAATCTAAATTTAAAAAAGAGTTTGACATTGAAAATAAGAAAACCTTAGAAGAAGGTGGATGTGGTTGCGGTGGTGGAAAAAAATCCATTAAAGAAGCTGATGATAATACTATTGAAATATTTTATGTAATGGATTCTAAAGGTAACGTGAAAAATTTGTCTAAAACATATGATAGTGCCAATAATTTCTTGGAAAAGTCATTAAAAGGTAATGGTAAAATTGGGTATAAAGATGTATCTAAAAAAGATTACATGGATGAAAAAGTTACTGTGTCAAATATTAAAACATATAAGTTAAACGAAGGTGGATGTGGTTGTGGTGGTGGAAAAAAATCCATTAAAGAAGCTGATATAATGGGTAGAAGAAGTTTACCTGGTATTGGTGGAGCGGCACCTGGTGTTGGTATGTATAGTAAAATATCTAAAGATAACGCTAAAGAAAATAAGGCGGCGTATGAAGAAAGTATGAAGAAGGTTTCAAAATATAACGATATTAAATTAAAACCGCAAATGGTTGATAATGGTGGAACTGCAAAAACAGCTCTTGGTGATGATAACACTAAAAAATATGGTGTTGAAAATGATGAAGCCTACATTGAAGAATTGGCTAAATCAGGTATGAATAACCTAGATTTAGATTACGATAGAGAACCATCAGAAAAGTTTAAAGAAAGAGTTAAAAAATCTTTAGACGGTGATGAAAGCGTTTCAATGAAAATTGCGAATAAAAGAAAAGAATTACAAAATAAACAATCTGTGTATCACACATTTTATAAAGATCCAAAACCTATGAAAGATTTAGTAAATAATTATAAAGCATTCGGTAAAAATAAGAATGTAGAAGAATCAATATCATCTATTGTGGATAGAATTATTAAAGAAGCTATCAAAATGAAAGAAGTTAAGAAAGCTAAACCTGATTTCTTAGATTTAGATAAAGATGGTGATAAAAAAGAACCTATGAAGAAAGCTGCTAAAGATGCTAAAAAAGGTAAACCAATGATGAAAAAATCTAAAATCTTCAAGAAGAAGGATATGAAAGAATCAGAAGGTGGTTGGGTGACTATATTGGATAATAACGATATGAAAGAAATTAATTCAACCCCACAACCAAAAGTTGAAAGACCATCAGCAAATATGAGTATTTCAACTGGATTTGCTTCAGTTAGTTTGGGTTCTTTAAGAGTTGAAAACGCTGAAAACTTGGATAAGGTAGTATTACCTGAAGATTATAAAATTGAAGGTTACGTATTTGAAATTAGTGACAATAATAGAACGGCTAAAGTAAGATTTGAAGAAGGTAACTTAATAGTATTATCGGATAATAATAGGAAGATGGTAAGTGAAGAAACATCTAAGATTATGAAGTTAATGAATTATAACTATAATACTAAACCAGCGGCTAAGAGTGTAATGACAGAAGATGTAAACGCAACTTTAAAGAAAATGTTAAGCGAAGTTAAAGGTTTAACAAAGGAATAAAAACATAATTGAATGATAGTAAAAAACTTAAAGCCACGAAGAATATAATAAATCCTTGTGGCTTTTTTTTGTGCTTTATTTTACAAGGATTTTATTTAAAATGAATAAATAAAACAAATATATATGAATATGGAATATACAGGTAAAACGTCAAACACTCAAAAGAGAAAACCTAAAGGTGATATTAAATATAATATTGATCTTAACGATGAACAAAAGAATGCTAAAAAGTTTATAATGGAGAATGATATTACGGTACTTAAAGGAGCTGCCGGTTCAGGAAAAACTATTTTATCGTGTCTAATTGCTTTAGATATGTTTAATAAAAGGGAAATTGAAAAAATAATCATTTGTAGACCGGCAGTATCAAAAGAAGAAATTGGATTCTTACCTGGTGGTGCTGATGATAAATTACAACCATACATCCAACCAATACATAATAATTTTTATAAGTTGACTAACAAACAAAAGGTTGATGAGATGATTAAAGATGGTGTAATTCAAATGATACCGTTAGCTTATATGAGAGGTCACACATTTCAAGACTCATTTATTATTGTTGATGAATGTCAAAACTTAATTCACACTCAAACGGAATTGGTTATTGGTAGATTAGGTATGAGAAGTAAAATGGTTCTTTGTGGTGATACATCACAAGTGGATTTAAGAAATAAAAAAGAATCAGGTCTTTCATTCTTATCTGGATTAGATGGTAGAGTTAAAGGATTTAAGGTTATTACTCTTAAAGAAAACCATAGACACCCAATTGTTGCTGAAGTATTAAATATTTATAAAGAATTCAATGATTAGAATGGATAACCCTAAGAACTTTATAGAATACATAGGGAAGTTTTTACCGAAAGAAAAAACTAAAGATTTCTTTACCCAACAAAACATAAAGGTTGAACAAACTGATTTGTTTATTGATTTTACAATTACCCTATTATCTTTTTTACATGATAGTTACTTAGGGGACGATATAATCACTAATGATACAGATAGAAATGGACATTTTAATTGGGTGTGGAGTAAAACTTTAAATCAATACAAAAAAGAAAAAATTAAGTTTAAAGAAGAAGGTTATCATAAGGATTATTTTTGGTATTTTTTACATGAAAACTTTTATGTTGCTAAAGACAAAGATAAGATTATTATTGGTATGAAAGAGTTTTTCAGATCCGTATTGGATATTACTAAAGAAAAAACTATGAGTGATATTGATAATATGAAAATAATTTATGAGTTATTAAGGGATAATTTGGAGAATAAATTATCCTAACTATTTATATTGTATGAATGATATTACCACTGAGTATTTAAAGTGTAGTATGGATTATGTTTATTTTATTGAAAATTATCTAACAACCTACGATCAAACTAAAAAGGGGAATGTACCATTTAAATTATTTCCCATACAACAAGAAATATTACATAACTTTAAAAATTCACGATATAATATAGCTTTAAAATATAGACAAGCTGGTTTATCAACAATTACCGCAGCTTATGTTTGTTGGTTATTATTATTTGCTGAGGAAGAATCACCTGAAAAAGTTCTTATTGTCGCTAATAAAAGAGATACTGCGGCATTAATGCTGAAAAAGATTAATGAATTTATAACTCAATGTCCTGATTGGATGTTTGATGTGGCTAAAGAACAAATGTATGCTAAATCAACAGAGTTTCATAAAATAATGTATAACAAATCTGAAGTTAAAGCCGTTGCAACGTCAATGGATGCTTTAAGGGGTTATACACCTACTTTAATGATTATTGATGAAGCTGCTCACATAGATAATATAGATGTTGAAGAATTTTGGTCAGCATCTATGGCTGCTCTATCAACAGGCGGTAGAGCTATTCTAATATCAACACCAAATGGTAATGATTTATTATATTGGAAAACATATAACAATGCTAAACTAGGTAAAAATAAATTCATTATTAATGAAATTAAATGGTATCAAGATCCAAGATACAATATTAATTTAACTTGGAAGAAAGATGAACAAGAGGTTGAAAATTGGGATGGAACTGAATGGGTTGAATTAATTAAAAATGGTTGGAAACCAACTTCTCCCTGGTATGAGGGTATGAAGGCTGAAATGGATTCACCAAGAAAAGTAAGTCAAGAAATTGACGGTAATTTTGTTGGTTCAGGTAATACATTTGTTTCAGGTGAAGATATTGATAAACAAGAACGTGAAAATGTTTGTAATCCAATTAAAACTGAAGGTTTTGACAAATCTGTTTGGATATTTAAAGAACCTGAGAAAGATCATAAGTATGCCGCTGGATTAGATATTTCGTTAGGTCAATCAGATGATTGGAGTGTTTTAACGATTATTGATTTTGATACTTGGGAGCAAGTATTTGAGTGGAGAGGTAAAATGGCTCCAGATGTTGTTGCTGAATTTATTCTTAAATATCTTAATATGTATGGGAATCCAATGCTTATAACTGATTTAACCGGTGGTTTAGGTTTAATTTGTGTAAATAAATTAAAAGAGTTTGAATATAAGAATTTTTTCTATGATTACAAAGGTAAAGATATGTATGGTTATATAAATAAAAATGACTTACCTGCCGGTTTGGTGATTGGGTCATCTATAACTAGAATGAATATATTAGACGCCTTTGAAAGAAATATAAGACAGGGATTTAAGGTGAGAAGTCATAGAGTGTTATCTGAAATGAGGACATTTATTGTAACTGTAACTGGTAGACCTGATCATATGAAGGGGTGTAATGATGACTCTTTATTTTCTTTAGCGTTGGCATTATACTTGTGTGAGGTAAGATTTAAAGATCTTACTAAAAATGAGTCTCAAATAAAATCACTATTAAATTCGTGGACGGTTGAAACTACAATCACAGGTGTTCCGACATATAATATGCAAGATAAAATGAATCCTTTGGGAGGTCAAACAAATCAGAGACAGAATCAAAATGACTTTGGTTGGTTATTTGGTGTTAAATGATACTTACCTATTCCCTAAAAAACGATTAAGGGTTAGAAATAAAAAAAAATAAATATTTATATATATGGCAGAACAAAATTATACAATATTTCAGAGATTAGGTATCTTATTAGGACCTAATAATGAAAATAAAAGGAGGGTAAATAAACCTCAAATACCGACAGATCCTTTATTGGTAACAACAAATCCTGAAGAATTTAAACAAAGAAAAAACGAATTTCAACAACAAAAATATATAAATGACTTGTGGGGTAAGGTTGAGAATGATATGTATGCTCGTTCAATTCACAATGAACCAACCAGAATGGCATCATATTATGATTTTGAATCAATGGAATTTTTCCCTGAGATTGCTGCTGCTCTTGATATTATGTCTGAAGAATCAACAGTACCGAGTGAACAAGGTAGGGTTTTAACAATATTTTCTGAATCCGAAAGGGTTAGAACAATCCTTCAAAACCTTTTTAATAAAGTATTAGATATTGAAACAAACTTACAGGCTTGGACACGTTCAACAATTAAATATGGTGATAATTTTGTTTATTTACATTTAGAAAATGGTGAGGGGGTTGTTGGGTGTACTCAATTACCTACTATTGAAATTGAAAGGTTTGAGGATACTGATTTAATTGCTAAGAAAAAGAAGATAAGATTTCAATATAAAACAAAAGATTTACAATTTGAACCGTTTCAGATTGCTCACTTTAGATTATTGGGTGATGACAGAAAACTTCCTTATGGGACTTCAATTTTAGAGAAGGCTAGAAGGATTTATAGACAATTAGTAATGTCGGAAGACGCTATGTTAATTTATAGGGTTGTAAGAGCACCTGAAAGAAGAATATTCAAGGTATTTGTTGGTAATATGGAAGATAATGACATTGAGGCTTACATCCAAAAAATAGCCAATAAATTTAAGAGAACACCTATTGTTGATGGTAAAACAGGACAAGTTGATTTAAGGTATAATCAAGCTGGAATTGATCAAG
>B570J29032_109958404_pt1 | contig 12753 bp, 11 predicted proteins | sample LakMenEpi16Nov12_FD_29032 | JGI IMG/M metagenome (IMG submission 29032)
AGGACGTTTTCATCCGACGAGTACGGCTTGCTGGCGGTGGCCTTGACCGGTATGCCTTTCTTCTGGCAGTAGTCGATCATAGCGGTTCGACCCGGGAATGAGTCTCGCCACTCAGAGGTTCGCCATGGAGCATAAACTTGAATGTCCGGTCGCAGCGCTTCGGCAGCTAACTGGAATCGGCATTGGTCATTTCCTTTGCCTGTGGCACCGTGAGCATAAACCGAAGCTCCCACCTGGTCAGCCACTTCCAAAATCTTCTTGGAGATCAGTGGGCGAGCAATGCTGGTTCCCATCAGGTACGGACCTTCGTACTTGGCCTGCCACATCAAACATGGGAAGGCAAAGTCACGGCACAGCTCTTCGCGCGCGTCGATCATTCTGACGCTCTTGGCACCAATATCGATGGCCTTCTTCTTGATTAGCTCGCGATCTTCACCGGGCTGCCCCAAGTCGACATACACGGCGTGTACTTCAAAGCCTCGGTCAATCAGCCAACTGAGCATACAAGACGTGTCCAACCCTCCGGAATATGCCAACACACATGTCTTCATTTACCACCAACCTCACTCTAAATTACTCACAAGTCAACTAAAATCGAACGTCGTGCCCTGCCGTTCTGGGCAAGATTCTGACCGCATTCTGTCCTTTGTCAATCATCAATGCCGATGCCTGATGAACGACTTTGCTCCAAATGTGGACGTAAATCAGGCATGCAATTATAATACAACTCTCGTGCGTGATAAATCAGTGAGCAAAGGGAATCCAATGGCAACAAGTATCCCCAAAAGTCAAATGGGTGAACCCACTTGGGAAATTGCATCGTTGTTTTGAGTTTGGATGCTGCCAATGCCTAATATCGCCAGTCAGGTTGTTATAGCTATGGGCAGATCGCCAGATCTGTACTATTGAGCGAACTGCAAGTTTCGGTTTCAACCGTCTTTAATCAGCAAGCAGGTTGAGAGGATTCTAAGGTAGTCTATTATCATCAAGCCATATTAGGTGATCCGGATGAACCGAGATCTTCAATCCTTGTCCAACTTCGATCGTGCCACTTGGGTCTAAAACGGAGATCCTGATATCTTCAATCAGCCCCGAAACCAACTGGGCAAAACCTAGATATCGGATTTCTCGCACGACCATCGACGCAGCATCATTGGAATTGGAAGCTTCGCCTATCTTCCAATGTTCTGGACGCACTCCAACAGTTGCTTTACCCTTTGTAGCATGATCTTGCAGAAACTGAAAACCTTTAGCGCCTATCGGTAACCAGTTCACACCCCATGGGCTACACAGTTCGGCAGCCACGCGGTTGACAGGCCGTTGATAGACTTGCTTAGGCGAACCTGTTTGGATCAATCGCCCCTGTTCCAAGACTGCTAAACGAGTAGCAATTGCAAAAGCCTCCCAAGGATCATGGGCAATCCAGCAAACGGTAGTTTCGAAATGATTGATGGCTTGGACAAACCGCTGAAGCAGTTGTTGTCTGAGCTGTCCATCCAACTGGCTGAGCGGTTCATCCAGCAGTAACAGCTTGGGTCGACTTGCCATGGCTTTGGCAAATGCCACACGCTGAGCCTGACCGCCTGACAATTGACTGGGCAATCGGTCTCGCAAGTCGCCTATACTGAACCACTGATCGGCCTGCTGCAGTCGATCTGAACGTTCTTGCTGGCTAAACTTCTTTTGTTTCAGCGCAACTTCCAAGTTTTGCTGGACGGTCAACTGAGGATATAGCGCGTAGTCCTGACTGAGCCATGCCACGCTCCGCCGCTGAATCGGAATTTGACTTGCGGCCTGCCCTTCTATCAAAACGTATCCACATGTTGGCAAAACCAGCCCGGCCATAGCGCGAAGCAACGTGGTCTTCCCTGCTCCGCTGGGCCCCAGAATCACCAGTCGCTCGCCCTGCTGGACGGATAGATCCAGGTTTTCTATGACGGACAACGGCCCATGTTGAACGCACAGTGATTTAATTTCAACAAATTCCACGCGGCAACTCCACTGTGGACAAAAGTGTCAAAGTGTTTTAAAACGTCTTTCTGCCCCGGCAACTTGTTTAAGGCAAACGGACAATAAAAAAATACCAGCGAACCCATAGTATTGATATCAAACGGCTGGAGCTGCGGCCCAGTAGTTTATCAACTGTCCAAGACATGGCCTCCGCAGCTCAGGCGGTTGATCTCAATACTTGACAGGGGGTTGCGAGTCGTGTTTTCCCCGGGTGTTGCCAAATTTGCATCTACCCAGGATTATAACAGCAGTGAACGACTTCCAGGGGGGCCCGTGAGTCCAGTCATGACGAAACTAGATACCAATCTTCTGGTCGCAATTCGTAGAGCTGCAAAGCAGCTTAGGGGAGCCGCTCGGCGCAATTGGTTTGCTTGGGCATGTCGGACTTATGCAGGCGGTAGTCCGCGTGCTGCTGAGACGCTTTTCGGTTGGAACGGAAAAGCGGTGGCTCGCGGTCTGGGTGAGTCCTAGTCGGACTGGGCCACAGTCGATATTGAAAAAACACTACAACTGCCAATCCTCCTGGACGTCCACGCGTAGAAGCCGTAAGACCTGATCTACTGCCAGTCGTCGAGCACTTGCTGTCTGAGCACTCGCAAGCCGACCCGAAGCTGCGGACCAGCAAAGTCTACACTCGGGTCACAGGTAAATCTCTGCGAGCAATTCTAGCGGAATCGATTGGCATTGCGACCAGCAAGACACGTGATTTTAAAGAAGTTCATGAAGCGATTAATAGAGTTTGCCAGAAGCCAAGAGATTGAAATAGAGCTAGTCTACTATCCGCCCTATCACAGCAAATACAACATGATTGAACGCTGTTGGGGAATTCTAGAACAACATTGGAACGGCACGCAGCTCAAGACCATTCAGGATGCAGTGATGTGGGCCAGTTCGATGACATGGAAAGCTATAGCACCCATAGTAAGGTTTGTCGACAAGGTTTATAGCAAAGGCGTGACAATGACCAAGCAAGCTTTTGCCGAGCTAAATCGAGTGCTACACCGCCAGGCTGGGATAGACAAGTGGTCCGTCGTCATCAAGCCGCAGCCAAAATCGTCTGCGCCGTAACAAGCGAAAACGTCGAGATCAAAATTGTACTTTATCGCAACTTCTGCATCGCGGTCCGCACACCTACCGCGTTAACATAGGTGTTTCAGACTAGATGCAAAGAATAAATCAAAGACAACTACAGGTTCCAGCGATCCATTGGACTCGCAAGTCTTTGCATCTAGTCTGCAACACCCATGTTGTTGGTTCGCTGGTATTTTTTTATTGTCCGTTTGCCTAATCAAGGATGCTCGCATTAGTTTCGTTACAGTCGTCACTGCCAAATGCTAGCAATCCATGTTACATCGGTTAAACCATCGACATCCTGTAGATGGGCAGTTGGCCAGACCGAATCAGTATTACGGTGTCTCAATGTATAGCTGACAGCATCATAGCGATCCGGTTAGGTTCTACGCAATTCTTGGGGGAGTGAAAAGGTGAGCATTCATAAGGGACCCAGCCATTGGGCATTTCAGAGTCTGCTGTTGGCCGGTGCGATGTCATTGCTTGGCAACATAGCGACAGGACAGACACCCTTTCAGACAGTTGGATACGGCGTAGGTTTGGTACAGACCGTGCCCTCCTTTGATCTACCCACTGCCAGGCTTGCTGAAAACCCCAGCCCCAGTGACCAACAAACTCCTTTCAATCCAACCGACCAAGGCAATTCCGTACCAGAGCCTCCAGCCAAACTACCCAGCAAGGACTCGGCAGACAAGATCGGCTCAACCAGAAAGGACTCAATTGCACCGGCAACAAGTCGACAACTGAGCCCACAGATTCAAGCTGTATCGATCTCCAGTAACCAGGTTGGAACGGGACTTGTTCCCACGCCTAAACAACAGCGACCCGCAGCGGTCTATGTCTTGCCAGACGGAATATCGAGAGGCATGTATCACACTCAGGTTTGCTGGTGGGCTAGTAATATTAGACACTTTCCGCTGTACTTCGAAGATCCCATGCTCGAGCGACATGGTCACAAGCGTTGCTGCTATCTATGTGGTTCCGAGTGTACTCAGTCGGTCGTTTCGGGAGCCAAATTCTTCGGTACTATTTTTGCCTTGCCCTATCTATACACGCTGCAACCCAAGCATGAATGCGTATACAGCTTGGGTCCTTATCGTGCTGGCAGTGGGGCACCTTGCCTGAGGGACAATCTTCCTTATGACCGAGGCGCACTGATCGTCGAGTCGGCGACTGCCGCAGCATTCTTCTGGGCCATGCCGCTGTAATCGCTTGCATGACCACAGGCACCCTTAAACCAAGTCAACTGAGAAGCTGCTGGACGACTCTTGCTGGTTCGACACCCGTCAACCGCACATCCAGTCCCTGGAAGGGATAGTCGAATCGCTGGTGATCGATTCCCATCAGTTGCAGCAGCGTAGCGTGGATATCGTGTACTGAAACACGATCTTCTACAGCATGATAGCCCAGTTCGTCGGTAGCCCCAAAACTAAATCCGGGCTTGAATCCGCCTCCAGCAAACCACATGGTGAAGCCGGCTAGGTGATGATCTCGACCATCTCCCTGAGCCATTGGAGTTCTGCCAAATTCGCTACCAAATACCACGATGGTGTCTTTCAGCATATCCCTCTGTTTCAAGTCGGTCAGCAGCGCGGCCACACCCTTGTCCACTTCACGAGCCGTTCCCTCTGAGTGTGCCTTGACCGCACCGTGGTGATCCCAATCGCGATGATACAACTGGATAAAGCGAACTCCTCGCTCGGCCAAACGTCGAGCCAACAAACAGTTGGACGCAAAGGAACCATCCCCCTGCTCGGCTCCGTACAGCTCACGAATATGAGCGGGTTCATCGGCAAAGTCCATTAGTTCCGGGACGCTGGACTGCATGCGAAAGGCCATCTCATATTGGCTGATCCGCGCAGCGATTTCCGGGTCGTCAAGCTGCCGATCGGCCTCTTGATTTAACGCTTGTACCGTCGATACGACCTGCCGCTGCATCCCAGGGGACACTCCTCGTGGTGGCCGAACGTAAAGAACCGGATCTCCGGTCGAACGAAACTCAACTCCCTGAAACTGGCCCGGCAGAAATCCCGAATGCCACTGTCTGGCAGCAATCGGTTGCTTTTGACCAAACTTGCCAGTTGACACCATGACCACAAATCCAGGCAAGTTGTCAGCTTCAGATCCCAATCCGTAGGACAGCCAAGATCCCATGGCGGGACGTCCTGAAATCATCGAGCCGGTATTCATAAATGTATGCGCAGGATCGTGATTGATGGCATCTGTATGTAACGAGCGAACGATACACAAGTCGTCCGCACACCGCTCAGCCAACAGCGGCCAAATCTCCGAAATGCTTTGGCCAGACTGTCCCCACTTCTTAAAGGCATGCTGCGGACCAAAACAGTTCAGTTGAGCGCCTTGAAGCTGCGCGATTTGCTGACCGCGAGTCACCGATTCTGGCATCGGTTGACCATGCAACTGAGCCAATTTGGGTTTGTAATCAAAAGTATCCAAATGCGTCATGCCGCCCGCCATGTAAAGCCATATAATCCGGCGTGCCCGAGGTGAAAAATGAGGTGGTTGCACAACACCTTTCCAGCGATGGCCTTGACTGCCATCGCCCGATTGAGCTGGCTGCGTGGCCTTTGACTGATTTGGCTGCAGCAAACTGGTAGCCGCCATGGCTCCTAAATTGATTCCCGAACGACACAAAAAGGTTCTTCGTGCAATGTCCATTGGCAAGTGATACATCGTCTTACTTCTTAAGAACTTGGTTGAAATAGGCTAAATCGTTTCGTGACCGTTCATGCCGGTAGTCTTACCGGTTTGTCAATTGCGAGTAACAAATTCGTGCAAATTCAGCAGCGTCCGAGTCACCGAACACCAAGCGGCTAACTGCTGTGAATTGTGATCGGTACGCGGTGCATTTCCCACGGCCAGCAACTCCTCCGCAGCACTCGGATTATCGCGGTATTCCAATCTGGCAGATTCCAGAAGCGACCCGAGCAGTTGCCGCTCACTGGCCAACGGCTCGCGCGAAAGAACTTCACTAAACAGCCAAACAATTCGATCTTGGTCATTGTCGACAGACTCAGTCATCGCTCGAGCAGCCAACACACGAGCAGCCTCGATGTAGGTCGGGTCATTCAGCAGCGCCAAGGACTGCAGCGGCGTATTGGAGCGAGGGCGATCCGCCGTACACTCCTCACGATTGGGCGCATCGAAGGCCAGTAGACTTGGGTGAAGGTATTGTCGTTGCCAGTGAGTGTACAGACCGCGACGATAAAGCTGATCGCCAGCATCGTCTTTCCACTGTCGTGTAGGGAAGTTCAAATAGTCCCAATAACCCGCTGGCTGATAAGGCTTGACGCTGCGACCGCCAATCTGTCGATTCAACAGTCCGCTTACCGCCAACGCATTATCGCGGACCAGTTCAGCGTCCAATCGAAATCTAGCTTGCCGCGCCAACAAACGATTCGTTAGGTCGATTTCTAGGTGCTCTGCCGTTGCAAGACTCGATCGCTGATAAGCTCTAGTCAGCAGCATGCTGCGTATCAACTGCTTGATGTTCCAGCCTGACTGGATCAACTGCTGGGACAAGTAATCCAACAACTCGGGATGAGTCGGCGGTTCACCTTGAGCGCCCACATCATCCAATTTGCGAGACAATCCGGCTCCAAAGTACAGCTTCCATAATCGATTGGTCAACACGCGAGCGGTAACCGGGTGATCCGGAGCAACTAGCCATTGAGCCAAATCCAAACGTGTCATCCGCCGATCCGTAGGCAATGAAAAGGACGGCACATGAATTGCCGCTGGGAAAGCTGGCATGACGATTTCACCACTGTCATCTAGCCAGTTGCCACGCGGCAACACACGAATCTCGCGCGGCGGAACTGACTGAGTTATCAGCGTCGTTGGAATCTCTGAATTCAGTTTGGCAATCGACGAATCGACGGTTGCTTGTTGATCTCGCAGTGGCTGAAGCTGGCTGGCCTTTGCCAAGAAATGCTGACTGATGATCTCTTGCTGGCGAGCTGTACGCTGCTCGGGAGATCGTTGAAGGGCTCGAGCCAGCATTCGTGTGTGTACCATCTCCTCGGGATCGAGCGACTCAGCGGACGCCAACATTCGAAAATGCCCTAGCAAATGTTGAGATTGTTCATGTTTTTGAACCAGTCGAATCTTCAGCAACTGACCTTCCTTCAGGGTCAATGGCGACTCAAAACGAAACACGGCCTCGTTGGCCCGACCCGCTTCCGGTAGAACGGCCCAGCCCCACTGCGATCCTTTGGCATCTTGGTCAATCGTGGCGGCGATGGACCAGCGTTGGTAGGGATTGCCTTCGATGCTTTCGGTCTGCTCGACGCTGGCCGCTGCGGCCACCAGCTTCACCTGGCGAATGGCTTCTTGCAGCGGCTGCGCACCTTGATCTTTGGTGCCTGCTGCGGTTTGGTCAACTGTCTCGTTTGATGTTGCCGGTGATTCAGACTGCAATTCAACTGCGGCCTCCACTTCGGTCAACACAAAGTTTCCGTTGGCAGCTCGACCAGGCCCTCGTTTGGGAAGCGATTCATCCGGGAGTACCTGAAGCTTTAATGCGGTGGTATTTTCGGGCAAGCGTAAAAAACTAACCTCGTAGGTATCTGTCAACGCTGCTTGACCCGATGCCAGCACCGAATGATCATCTTGTATCGTCAATTGGCTTCCCGCTTCTGACCTTGCGATGAGCGGTATCAGTGTTTGCCAGTGGTCAATCTGCCGCTCCCATTGCGATTGCGCTGCCTGACGCTGCTGTTCCTTCTTGGCCTGGATATCCGCGCGAGCCTGATTGAGCTGCGCTAGCTGCTGGACTTGCTGGGGACTGGGGGTTTGCAAATGGGGTCCCCAATTACCGTCGGCGTTTGCACCAGCATAGAGCCCACGTTCTTTGACGTCCGCAAAAAAGGCTTCCATTTGGTAGAATTCGCGGCTAGTGAATGAATCGAACTTGTGGTCATGACATTCACAACAGCCCATGGTCAGCCCCAGCCATGTGCCTGATACATTGCGCACCCTTTCGGCGATGTATTTCGCAAGATACTCCTTGTCTTGCACACCCCCTTCGGCGCTCATCATGCCCAAACGATTGTAGCCTGAAGCGATACGAGTCTGGTCGCTGGCCTGGGGCAACAGGTCCCCGGCCAATTGTTCAACAGTGAATTGGTCCCATGGCTTGTTCTGGTTAAACGAATCAATGACATAATTTCGATAGGGCCACACGCTAACTTCTTGATCCCCATGATAACCAACCGAATCGGCAAAGCGAACCAGATCCAACCACCAGATCGCCATCCGCTCACCGAAGTGAGGCGATGCTAGTAGTTGATCCACCTGACCAGCGTAAGCTTCCTGCGACGAATCTTTCAGGAAAGAATTCATATCATCGCGCGATGGTGGCAGTCCCACGACATCGAACCACAAGCGACGAAGCAAGGTCACTCGATCCGCCGGTGGCGAGGCAACCAACTGCTTCTGCGTATGTTGTAGATCAATCCAACTGTCGATAACTTGACTGACTGTTCTTGGGATTGATTTTTTGTCAAAGATCTGAGCGGTGTCCCCGCTTTGGGCAGAACCGGAAATATCTCCGTTTGTGACACCATCTATGCTAATATCCAGATCCGATTGGCGAAGCGGTTTGAGCGACCAATGCGTCTCGTAGGGAGCCCCCTGTTGTATCCAGGATTTGATCATAGCGATCTGCTCCTGACTAAGGTGTTTGTGGGAACTTGCTGGCGGCATGCGCAGGTCGTCGTCCTCAGTAACCAGGCGACGATAAAGTTCGCTTTGATCTGGATCTTCCGGTGAGATTACGGAGTTTTGTTGAGTCGAATTAGGAACGTCTAGTCTCAAATTGGCTTGACGAGAACGCTCGTCCGGTCCATGACAGTGAAAACAATTGTCAGCCAAAATTGGTCGTATCTCGCGATTGAACTGGACAGAATCTTCAGCTTGGACCGCGAACTGCAATATCAAACTGATTCCCGTCAGCGAGCCCCAGCTTCCGATGCGATGACACGCTTGACATAAAACTTGCCGCATTTCCCCACTGGACCTCATTTACTGGAGCCTACTACCGGTAACCGACAGTCCAGTATTGTAACTCAAAGCCGTCTCGTAAACCTCCGCAATTCCATTTGCCGCCCAAACTATAACCTAAACAACACACTTCTTCTCGGCAGAAACATGTCCGGCAAAATATCTCCTCTTCTTGATCTTTTGCCGCACATCTTTTTGCCGACTGACCTAGAACCTGAACTGATTACTTCTTTCCGGCAGAAAAATGCCCGGCAAAATATGTCTTCTCTCTTCATCTTTCACCACACATTTTTTGCCGCTTTAAGGAGTCCAATGACGATGCCTATCGAGTGTACCACCGAAACGATCCGCCCGAGCCAAGTGGAATTTGGAGAGATTGCTTATGAGGTGATGAACCATGTGTACCACATCCACAATGAATTTGGCCGGTTTTTTGATGAGGCCGTTTACAAGCGAGAACTTGCCAGCAGAATGCCGGGCTTAGAACTAGAGTTACCTGTGACAGTTACCTACGGAAGCTTCAGGAAAGTTTACAGACTGGATGTTTTGGCGTACAAGCAAGGCATTTTTGAATTCAAGGCTGCCGAGAGCATCGTTGCTCGACATCGCAGTCAGACGATCAACTAATGAGCATGATTCGGGACTGGGGCGCTGGCCTGGAGACCACTCTTTACGAGGAAGCGTTAACTCACTTTTTGGGTGGCGAAGCCAGAGTCTTGCTGAACATTGCGGTTTACGGAACTAAAGGGCATTTGCACGATCAGAAAATGCGGTTATTAGCTCCAAGCATCGCATTCAAGGTAACTGCCTTCCCAGACAGATTGGAGGCATTTGAGTTGCATGCCCATCGATTGCTTCAGCACACCTCTTTGAAAGCCATTCACTGGGTCAACATCACTCATAGACAGTTGACATTCAAAACCATCTTCTGACTCCGCCTCAATTATGAACAACCTCAATCTCCATCTTTCTCCGCGCATCTTTTTGCCGCCTGACCTAGTACCTGAACAAAACACTTCTTTCCGGCAGAAAAATGTCCGGCAAAATATGTCTCCTCTCTTCATCTTTCTACGTACATCTTTTTGCCGACTGACCTGACAAGAGTTAATCAGGTATACTTTTAAAATTCTGTAATATCGAATCATCTTTGTTATTCTGGAAATCTTCTATGGAGCTTGTGCAGTGCGGTTATGTTGACCTTCAGATCAATGGCTTTATGGGAGTCGACTTTAACGACCCCAATACGACGCAAGACCAGTTACGAATTGCGGTTCAGGCTCTGCATAGCGACGGTGTGAAAGCGGCGTTACCCACGGTCATCACCGCAGAACTATCACAGATGTGCCGCTGCATCTCCAACTTGGTCCAGCTAATTTCCGAGGATGCACTGGCTGGTCAACTGTTTACTGGGCTTCACATCGAAGGGCCTTTTTTGAATCCTACCAATGGCTACATCGGCGCGCATCCTCCTGAGCATGCTTTGGCTGGATCGATTGAGCCGCTAGAGAAACTATTGGACGCCTGCCAGGGGTTCGCTCGCTTGGTGACGCTTGCTCCAGAAATAGACAGTGCTGGCTTGCTGACCAAGCTGTGTACTGACAGAGGCTGCCTGGTTGCCGCCGGTCATACCGACGCAAGTTTGATCGATTTGCAGCGATGCATGGATGCCGGGCTGAGCATGTTCACCCATCTAGGTAATGGATGCCCTCGCTTGATGGATCGGCACGACAACATCATCTATCGAGCGATGCGACTGCGGCAACAACTGAACTTCACGCTGATCGCGGACAGTTTTCATGTGCCCGAATTGCTGTTTCGTAACCTACTGGACTGGGTGGACCATCAGCGGATCTGTGTTGTCTCCGATGCGATCAGCGCAACTGGCTTGGGACCGGGCGAATATCAGCTTGGACATCGAACCGTTCGTGTTGGGCAGGACAAAGCTGCTTGGGATGCCTCGGGCCAGCACTTCGTTGGGGCGGCCAGCAGCCTACGCGATGCAGATGGATGGTTAAGCCATAGCCTAAGTTTGGATATAGAATTGCGTAAACGCTTGTTATCGTCCAATGCAGCCAGACTGCTACGATTGCCAGACGCGAACTAGACTTAGACGAATAGGTCAGTAACCACCGTCCCAAGACGATAGGACTACTGCTGACCTGGCGACGGCAGCTACATTTCGAACCGTTTGGCGATTTTAGCGACCTGCACCTCTTCAACTGGCGCTTACCTTAAAGCGAAAAAACGGCACCGAAGGTCAAGGAGTAAAACCTTCGGTGCCGTGCGGGAAATCGGCTAGCGGGATTTGCCGATCGCTATGGTCTTAGCGGATTGTGGAACTGGCTGGAAGCTGAAAGCGTTTCCTTTGAGGCTCGGTTCAACGGTTGTACAGCAGCATTTTTGGTCGGAAGTGGCTCAAGAATGGAATGTTCCGGCGAATCGGATTCTGAAGTTACCACGTCCGTTTCCGACGCAGAACCCTGATCAACTACTCGCCGACGATAGGCGTTTTGAAAGTCATCTTCGACCGTTGCGGGCTCAGCAGCCACTGTTTTAACTGATTTTGCCTTAGTCACCTTTTCCTGTTCACTGCCTGCCCAGTAGTCGGCAGTGGACGTATTCTGCGCCTGGGTGTTATAGCGCTGACCGTACTGGGTCCGTACGGGGCTCTTCCGCTGGTACTCGATCGTGCGTCCTGGAATCGTGCGTCCGCTGGTGCGAGGTTCGTCCACGAATGGATCGGCCTGTTCGTCGGGGACAGCTCCAGGCGCAGGTACGCTTCTAAGTCGACTAGGCGGTCTAACTGGTGTCGACGAAGATGGTGCCGTGGATTGCCCCGTCCCATCGTCTATCACTGTCGTTTCAACCGCATCAGCTCCGCCGCCATCATGACAGTTGGGACAATCAAAGGTGTCATGGGCATGCACCGCTTCATGACCAACCAGAATGTCACATCCGTGATCACAAAGCAGATGGCTCTTGCCAAAACTTCGTGATCCGGACAGGACTCGCAGCTCGGAATGGACGCGACCAGCAACTTGATCGATCACATCCAGCAGGCCCGAATCGTCACAGCAAGCACAAGTACTTGCCGGGCGGTTAGGGACCTGGCAGGTGTCACAATCTCCGGCTTGAACCATGCCAGCAGAAGTCGCTCCCAATAGTGCCAAAAGCAATTTATAGCCATTCATGGCGAACACGCTCCTTGCCTTGCGAGAAATCACCGTTACGTTGGTACGGAACAATTGATCGATTCGTTACCAACGGAAAGGTGAGAACTTTCCATACAAGCGACACAGCCCACCTCCAACGCCTATCTTGCCAATCAATGTAAGCATTCAGAATGCCGAAATAGCAGGCACACTCCATGTGCAGTTTACCTGAACTACCCGGGAATTAGGCAATAGCCAGCGGCCTAGGAGCGCCAGCCACTTTTGTCGCATCTGAGATGGCCCGCTGGAGCCCTATTTCAACCGCTTGCTGCAGGGAGCAGCCACACAGGCACCGGCAATGGGAATATGGTCAGGAAATATATCGTTTGTTATTGATGTTTTTTGATTTAGGCAAACGGACAATAAAAAAATACCAGCGAACCAACTAGTATTGATATCAATGGCTGTAGCAGCGGCATAGTGGTCTTGCAACTGT
>B570J29032_109958403_pt1 | contig 12747 bp, 26 predicted proteins | sample LakMenEpi16Nov12_FD_29032 | JGI IMG/M metagenome (IMG submission 29032)
GCCCGCCGCGTAGATGCCGTGAACCGTGAGCATTGGGCGCGCCTCAAGTCGGTCCTGGATAAGATGGCCGACAGGCTCGGTGCAGATGGTGATGGTAAAAACAAAGTGTTCCGTGATACACTGGTAGAGAACGCGCTTGAAGTATGTGACCTATTGCGGGAGACAAATGTCACTAACGACACGGAGCTTGAGTCTGCGCGTAAGGCAGTAGAGCGCACGCTCCTTGGTGTATCGCCGGAGGAGCTGCGCAAGAATGATGCGATCCGTTCAGACGTTAAATCTCAAGTGGAGGACATCCTTGGCAAGTTCAACTGGTAGGAGAAAACATGGCGCTAGTGCGAGTGTACCGAGAGGGAGATTCATGGGGCCTGATACGGCGATACACGACGGATACATATTCGTTCGACGATATCCCTAGCCCGATCAAAGAGAAACTGGCGGTGCTTATAGTGGCACCGGACGGCTTCCGAGACGAGCGAATAGGGCGTAAGATAAATGATGATACATACTGGGTATTCAATAGAGGGAACTGGAATGTCGATGAACTTTTATCAGACGCGTGAAGAGCGCGAGGAGCGCCGCGAACGGGCGCTCAAAGCCGAGGTGGAGTACCTATGGATGATTACGTCCGACCCTACGGTTGCAGAAGAACTCGTGCTGCATGACGAGGTGGGGTCTGATGTTGTCGCCGATCTCTTGCGGCTTGCCGGGCGTGCTCGGACGGCGGAAGGGAGGGCGGATGCTAAAGGTATCCTGGCGCAGTTGGTAGCCTTGTTCGACGATGACATTCAGCGCATCGCCAAGCGGTCAGTAGAAAGGGCGTTCGGATGAGACGGAACCGATCAGTCACAGCGGGGTTTGATGCAGAGCCGTACATCAAACTATGGGCCGCCGTTATGGCCCAAGCCGCCAGCGACATCCGTGCTATGGTCAAGCGCAGAAAGCGCCCTGTAATACCTGACCCTACGGATGTGGGGGACGCTGACCTACGCAACACGATCCGCTGGATCACCAGCGCCGAGAAACACCCGGGTAGCTTCCTGTGGTGTTGCGACCTGTTCGACATGAACCCGGACTATGTACTGCAACAGGTTGTCCGCGCCCGCCCAACGGGAGCCGTAAAGAAACTTATTGAAGCCTATGAAGAGGATTACTAAATGACGTTCCCGAAGTCCCTGCGTAAAGCGCAGATCGTTGACTGGCTACTAGAACTCATCCCGGTATGGGAGGTGCCAGTTACGTGTTCCATGCTACACAAGGCGCACCCTGAGTTCTCGGTTCCGGTGTACGCCGGGGCATTAAAGATGCTGACTGAGCAAGGATTGCTCACCGCTAGGCCCGGTCTGAGAGATCAGACTTTCTACACCCCGCAGGAGCAAGTGAAGCCCTGCGACATTCAAGTGTTAATATGCAAGGGGAAACTAGACTATGAACAACAGCAACCAGACACTTAGATTTTCCCGCACCAGCCGCGAAGCCTACGGGCACTTCATCCGGTTTGAACCGGAGGCTCACTGGTCTGAGCCGTACCTGTGGGTGGCGTGCATTTTTGCCATCGGCTTTATCTTAGGGGGGATTTTCTTATGAACTGGTTTGATCTTGGCCTGTGGGCCATCGGCGCGTTCGTGGTCTTTGTCGTATGCGGTGCTGGCTTGCTGTTCGTGCTGGCATGGGCCAGCGACAAATGGGATAGCCGTCACACGGGTGGCGAGGATGAACATGGGTCTGACCTACCGCCGCCGTGGATGCGGGGGAAAAAATAACGGAGTGATTGATTGGAGATCGAAATGAACGCTAAAAAACTACATGAAATTTGCTACGAAGCATACCTTGAATGTCCTCAGGCAAGGGAGTGGGAAGGTGACGAAGAAATTCCAGGTTTTGGACGGTTCTACCATATTCCAAATAAAGGAATATTGAATGTTTATAACTACTGGAAAGACGACCGTATTCTTTGGGAAATGGGGTATTATAAAGCGTTACCCGATAATATTCAAAAAATGTTTGATGAAATCGAAGTTGTTATCCAAAAAGCAGTCAACGAGTATTTGAAGACGGTAAAATGAACGAACGAATTGAAGCATATCTAAAGCAACACTATTGCCGAGACTATTTCGACTCTTATGGTGAAACGATTGAGGATGACCATTACTTTATGTATCGTGAAGAAGTAGATGGGCTGATCGAGTTGATTGTTCGGGAGTGTGCTGCCATTGCCAGACAACATAATATGAAAAACGCAGATAGAAGTTATTTAATTCATAAGGCAATCAAACAACATTTCGGAGTGGAAGAATGAACGAACGAATTAAAGAACGAATTAAAGAACTTGCTAAACAGGCTGGAGAATATGTGAATGAAGTTTATACTCCACCTGTGAGAAGCAAGACTCCTGGAAAGATTTGGGAGGATGGGCACATCGGTTGGCACGAACAATTTCACGAAAAGTTCGCCGAGTTGATTATTCGGGAATGTGTCAATGTCATGTTAAACACCGACGAACAGAAATTTGTTGTTGAAATAGAGGGCTGGGAATTGGGTGGTGCTAATCATAATGCTTGGGATCGCGGGATCCTTGATGCTGTGGCAACCGTAAAAGAACATTTCGGAGTTGAAGAATGAAGAAACTCTCTAAAGAACAAGCAATAGTCATTACGGGGTTCACTGGTAAACTGGCATGTCAGTTCGGCGACTTCCACGCCGATGTTGAAAAGCGGCTCGGGCATCCTGTATGGACTCACCAGTTTGGTGATAAAGAATTCGCCAAGAAACTTGAAGAACTTTATCGTGAAGATTTTTTAGCAATGATCGGAGTTGAAGAATGAACGAACTACGCAAAGCAGCAGAGATGGCGCTGGAGGCGCTGGAGATAGGATACGACTCCGCGCAAGCCGAGGCACATCAGTTTCATGCCGCGATGGCGGGCTACAAACCGCAACGCCATGCCGCGATGGACGCTGATGTGCAGAAGATTGCCGCAGCCATCACCGCCCTGCGAGAAGCCATTGCAGAGCAGCCAGCACAGCAGGAGCCTGTGGCGTGGATGTATGTTAACAGTGACGGTGAGTGCGAACAGATTGAATACGGTGACCCATTTGATGACCCCTCTGTAACACCACTTTACACCCACCCCCGAGCGCGTGAGCCGCTGACGCCAGAAAAGCGTTTGCAAATTGTGCGCGAATCTAAATCACCCGCTGACATCATTGATGGTGTTGAAGCCGCCCACGGCATTACGAAAGGAAACACATGACCACACCGGCTGAAATCCTCAACAACCCAGAGGAACACTACCCCGGCAACTTCGGCACACCGCAACGCGCCAATGCGTTGCTTACTGGTTTGTGCCAAGACGCGGCCATCGAGATCGAGCGCCTGAACAAAGCCCTGACATGGGAACAGAACCGTTCAGAGCGCATCGGCACACACGGCCCCGGATGCCACACATGGGGGCCAGCACACTACGAGTGTCTGCTCAGAAAATTCAACGAGGAGAAGAACACATGAGCAAAGAAGCAATGAAGCTGGCGCTGGAGGCGTTAGAGGAAATTAACAAGTTAAGCATTGGTGAAAACGCGATCTGCCTACCAGCAGAAATTGACGCCGCAATGGACGCCCTGCGAGAAGCGTTAGCCGATGAACGGTATGAGAAGTTACTGTGGGACGAGCGTGATGGCATAGACCCGTCCACAGACTATCCAGAAACCTATGACCAAGGTGGAACAGCATGAACGATAAAACTAGAGCAGCAATGCAACAAGCGTTGGAGGTGTTGAAGGAAATACATCCCGGCAACATGACATTAATGGCAGAAGAGGCGTGGAACAAAGCCACCACCGCCATCCGCGAAGCACTCGCACAACAAAAGTTGTCTGACAGCATCAGACCAAAAGGCAAGTCGATAACAAAAGTGTGGGTGGATGAAATAAACCAAACACTTGAGCAGCCTGAGCAGGAGCAAGACCGCCAGATTGACCAACTCATTCAAGAGCGCGACCACCGAGACGAGATCATCGACAAGTTGTGCGATGCGGTGCTGGGGCCTGACCGCTACGAGTGGAGCAGCCAATACTTCTTTGAGGACGCAGTGCGCGAAGTCGAAGAGCGCATGGCAGCACTTGAGCAGCCAGCACAGCAGGAGCCTGTGGGGTATTTCAGCGTCAACAATTATGGGCGATGGGAAGAAAATGAAGGCACGTATGGTCAGCCACTATATGACCACCCCCAAGCGCGTGAGCCGCTGACGGATGAGGAGATAGCGAAAGCATGGTCGCAATCAAAAGGCGACGTTTTTATGCGTCTCAAGCCGTTTGCCCGAGCCATCGAAGCCGCCCACGGCATCAAGGAGTTTTTGAAATGAAGCAATGCAAATGCGAACACTGGCAGCAGTGCCCTGTATGTATGCCACACAGGTTCGACGCCGATGGCAGTCTGCTGCCGCCAGAACCAACACTTTTGCAAGCAGCAAGAACAGAAATTGCTTCGTTGAAGCAGCGTTTGTTTGAGATGCAAAACGCCGCTATTGATATGGCTAAACAGCAATTTTTGACGCAAGAAGATATTGCTCTTCGCTGGGGCATAAGTGGCGCAACGCTAGAGCGTGATCGCTCACTTAAACAAGGCGTTCGATACTTGAAGATTGGCGGGCTAATACGTTACCGATTGCAAGACGTTCTTGATTATGAGAACAATTGCACCATTGAAACCGCAGCGAGGAAACAAGAATGAACGAACTACGCAAAGCAGCAGAGATGGCGTTGGAGGCTTTGATGCAAAAAGGCGAACACCATCCGAAGGTATATCAAGCCGCAGAAGCACTACGCCAAGCACTGGCGCAGCCGGAACAAGAGCCTGTGGCGTGGATGTATGAATGGCTAGACGAATACGACTGCTGGAACAAAACGGCGCATTTACACAAGCCAGATTTTTTGGGTGACATAAGAAACTTACAACAACTCTACACCGCACCACCAGCAAGCAAGCCGTGGGTTGGGCTGACGGATGCAGAAATTGGCATTGTTTCCGCAGACATTTGGGGCAGTGTGTTGATCGCCCCGCAAAGCTATCAAGCATTTGCCCACGCCATCGAAGCCAAACTAAAGGGGAAGAACGCATGACAACAAGACAGATACAAATTCAAGAGATAGTTACATTCATCAAACCAACAAGAGAAGAAGCGATTACCTTGGCCTATGAGATTGGCGGAGGAGAAGTTCATGCGTTGCACCTTCAGCGGGGGTTTGGCTTGCCAGCAGAAAAGCCAGTTGGGTATTTAGTGCAACCGCAACGAAGCAAGGACAGCACAGGAAAAACTGTGTCCATGTACGAGTTTCTTTGCATGAAGCAGACCGCAGAAAGCTACAAAGAGCTGATGGATGCAACCGCTAAAGACGCTGACAAAGCCTACGAGCTGCTGCGCCGTGCCGAGACAGAGATGCGATACGCCGGGTGGACGAAGTTCGAGTCGGACAACCCTGCTCGTAAAGACATCTACGACGACATCAAGGAGTTTCTGAAATGAGCGAACGAAGCCAACCAGACTACAGCCGCGCGGTTGCACGAACGATCTTGGACAGCTTGGGGGTAGGTCAAGCCGAGCAAGCTGAAGAGCGATACCGATCGGCGTACGAACGCCAGTGGGATGAGCTCGCTAGCAACTTAGAATTTCTTGAAAGCGTGGTCGAGCTACTGCAACGCCGGTTGCAACCCGTTATGGCGGACCAACCGCAAAGAACTGCCGACGCCGGGTTGAGCAGTGGCGCAGCGTCCCCCGTGGTTGCCGCGCTTACAGACGCGCAGCGACGTGTAGCGTTGTGCGCTCATAACGTACAAGACCTGATTGAGCGATTGGAGATTTGAGGCTGTATGGACGACGAGATCATAAGTGAAGCCGATGAGTGGGAAGAAGTGCCGGGCCCGTTCATCGGCACGAGGCAGACCGCCATCGTGTGCAGTACCTGTGGCGCGGTGTCCAAGTTCAAATATCACACGCCGCGTAGTGGGTTTTCGTTCGACTGCCCGAAGTGCCGTAAGCGCGTAGCGATGCGGGCTATCCAGAAACGGTATTACCGGCGCACGAAGGAGCGCCGCGCGGTGCGCTTAACCGACGCGACCAACGCGCTACTACGCCGGATTAACCACCTGATCGACACCAACGCGATGCGGCTCGCCCTAAACCGGGAGCGCCTTGAAGTACACGGGCGCCGCCAGAACCCCCGGACGGCGCGAACATACCAGCGCCGGATGCAAATGGACGCGTACTACAAGGACATCAGAGCCAAGATGGAAATAGACGTCCGTCGTGGGGATTTCAAACCTTTCCTGTCATATTTTACCGATGAAGCCTATGCAAAATTCTTTGGAGACGAGCGAGTGGTCGCTCCAGCAAGTAAACCTACAGCCGTTGAGCCGGATGCTATTTGAGCAACTGAGCCGGGAAGAGTGGTCCGACGCGGCGCGGACGGCGGAAGAACTGGTGAGCGTAGCAAACCGCATCTACGTAATTTCACGAATCAAGGAGTTCGAACATGGCAACCACCCCAGAGGGTAAAGTAAAAGACAAGATAAAACAGTTACTTAAGTCCTATGCGCCGGACGTGTATTACTTTATGCCCGCGATGGGGTCCTTTGGTAAGAGCGGGGTACCCGACATCATAGCGTGCGTTAAAGGCTCGTTCCTCGCTATAGAGGTGAAAGCTGACAAGCGCGCGAACCCGCCGACGCCGCTTCAGGTCAAGAACCTGTCCGAGATTAAGGAGGCGCAGGGCGCTGCGCTAGTTATAGACGCCAACGACCTTGACATGCTGCAAGGGTTTATCGAAGGGTTGATCGCAAGCCGCGCAGAGACGACGCGGATCATGGGTGAGTTGTACAGGAGATTCGCATGAGGATTTGTTACGCGGACTTTGAGTCCTATTGGTCTACCACGCACAGCTTGACCAAGATGAACGCTATTGATTATGTGATGCACCCCGACACGGAGATCATTAGTCTGGCTGCCAAGTTCGACGACGGTGAGACGCACTGCGTGTTCGGCGAGGACAAAATCGCCAACCTTCTGAGCCGTATTGATTGGTCAGATGTCATGCTTGTTGGGCACAACATGAGCGGGTTCGACGCTATGATTTTCGCGTGGCGTTTCGGCGTTAAGCCGAAGCTCTGGGGGTGCACGCTGGCAATGGCGCGGCCATTCTTCCAGACCACCGTTGGGGGCTCGCTCAAGAAAGTAGCTGCCGAGCTTGAGGTTGGAGTGAAGGGTGACCTTGAGGCAACCAACACGAAGGGCAAGCACCTGAAGGACTTCACGCCCTGGGAACTCACGGCTATGGAGGAGTACAACAAACTGGACGTCGAGCTATGCGCCGGGATATTCAAAAAGCTGGCGCCGCTCACTACCAAGCAGGAGATACAGCTTATCGACGCAACGGTTCGTATGCTCGTCGAGCCGGAGTTCGACCTAGATGTAGACCTACTGGAGACTACGCTGCTCGAAGAGCAGAAAACCAAGGAGCTAATGCTACTGGACATCGCAACGATGACAGGCGCGTACGTGCCGGGTATGGATGATGAGAGTGTTGCCGCAGCGGTTAAGAAAGTACTGGCAAGTGCGCCGAAGTTTGCCGCGCTTCTTCGAGATCTGGGTGTGGAACCACCGGTTAAGCCCTCCCCGACTAACCCGGAAAAGACTGTTTACGCGCTCGCCAAAACAGACGAAGCGTTCCTGCGACTGCAAGAGCACGCCGACCCGATTGTGGCTGCGACTGCACGCGCGCGACTTGGCGTCAAAAGCACGCTCTTGGAATCGCGCATTACCCAGTTCTTGGCAGCAGGTACGGCTCTGAACAATAAGATGCCGATCTTCCTGAACTACTACGCAGCGACGACCGGCAGGTGGGGCGGCTCAGGCGGACTCAACCAGCAAAACATGCCGCGCATCCCGCGCGACAAAGATGGCAACATCATACACAAACCGACTAACGCGCTGCGGCTATCGCTCCGTGCCCCTAAAGGTAAGAAAGTTGTCGTCGTGGACTTGTCTGGTATCGAGCTTCGGGTCAACCATTTCTTGTGGCGTGCAGAATCCTCCACTGAACTCTTCATAGAAGATCCGGAGAAAGCCGACCTGTACAAAGACTTTGCAAGCAAGCTGTACAACGTGCCAGTGGCGGAAGTCACGAAGGCACAACGACAGATCGGTAAAATCGCGCATCTTGGACTTGGGTACGGCGCTGGGGCCAACACGTTCGTAACAATCGCAAAGACGATGGGCGGCGTAGACATATCTGCGGATGAGGCAGCTAGGGTCGTACGGCAGTGGCGCAGCGAGTACAAGGCGATTAAGGACGGATGGAAGCGGTGCGGCTCAGCGTTGGCCCACATATACAACAACGACTATGGCGTGCCGATCGACCCGTGGGGTTTTTGCGTTACCGCACAAGGTGGAATCAAGACGCCGACTGGCATGATCCGGTACCCGAAGCTAACGTACAAAGAGGACGCAGCGGAGTTCTGGTACGGGGAAGGTCGCAACCACGTGCGGATTAACGGCCCGAAATGCGACGAAAATCTCATTCAGCATTTGTCGCGGGGTATCATGGCCGAGCAGTTGCTAAAGATTCGCAAACAGTATAAAGTCGTGCACACAGTACATGACGAACTCGTCGTCATCGTGGATGAAAATCAAGCCGAAGAGTGTTTGCAGTTTATGTTGACAACCATGCGTTCGTCGCCTGCGTGGTGGCCCGAGATACGTCTATGGGCTGAAGGCGATATCGCTGATTCTTATGGGCAAGCTAAGTGACAAAGCACAGTTGGTCGTTCTCCGCTATTAAAGACTTCAAAGGATGCTCGCGTCGGTACCATGCCGTGCGTGTAGCGAAACTCTACAAGAGCCCCAAGACAGAGGCGATCATCTACGGCGAGCAGGTACACAAAGCTCTTGAAGAGTACGTCCGGGATAGCAAGCCGCTACCCGCCGGGTTCGACAAGTTCAAGTCGCTGGCCGACTCGGTGCTCCGGTTCCCTGGGGCGATTCACTGCGAGCTCAAGATGGCGTTGAACGCTGACAAGCAGCCCGTAGCGTTTCGGGATAAGGACGTATGGGTTCGCGGCATCGCCGACGTGCTGGTAGTTGATGGGCCGAACGCCCACGTGCTGGACTACAAAACAGGCGGTGCAAAGTACCCTGACAAAGACCAACTCGAGCTCATGGCGTTGATGACGTTCGCGTACTTCCCGGAAGTCGAAACGGTTAAAGGCGCGTTGGCTTTCGTCGCGCACGACGTACTAATTAAGAGCGTGTACAAGCGCCAAAACATTGCTAAGATGTGGGCTAAATGGGACGCGGGAAGCGCGCTTCTTGATAAGGCGTATGAGCTGGACAAGTGGCATCCGAACCCTACTCCGTTATGCCGGTGGTGCCCGCACGAAGCGTGCGAACATTGGGTGAGGTGATTATGCCGTACAAGAATCCGAACGATCGTAAGTGGACTAAGAACGCGCAAGACTACGAGGGCAGCCCGGCAGTCAAGGCCAAACGCAACGCGCGTAAACGCGCCCGTTACATGTTAGAGAAGAACGGCGATGTTGGGCCTAACGACGGCATGGACGTACACCACAAGAAAACGCTGTCTAAGGGCGGCACCAACGGTAAAAAGAATCTGGCTGTAGTTCCGCAAGGCGAGAACCGTTCATTCGCTCGCAAGAAGAACCACAGTATGAAGTCCGAGTTGTCTGCGCGTGAGCGAAAGAAACCCTAACGGTGCCCCAGTGGGGTGACATGGCGGGGGCTTATAGCCTCTTTTCATAACGGCACCATCTAGCGTACGCTCCCTTTCGCGTATGAGCTAGAGGACAGCCCGGAAAGACGGGCACACCTCAAACACGTGTTTGAGGCGTACGGCTATTGGAGCGCAGATGGAGATTATAGATAACCGCGCGGTCAAATTCCGCGTAAAGAACCCCGACCGTATTACGTCGGTCATACCCAAGAGCAAGAACTTGGGCGAGATCGCCCCGGGCGTAAGCGAGGTGCTGGTCCATTTCGGGCTGGAAGAAGCGCAGGTCCTGCGAAATCTTAAGCTCAAGGGTGTGCGATCCCCGATCGCGTTCACATACGATTGGCCTGGAATACGGAAGCCGTTCGATCACCAGCGGGTAACGGCAGAGTTCATGACGCTGCACAAACGGTGTTACATACTGAACGAGCAAGGAAGCGGCAAAACATCTAGCGCCCTATGGGCGATCGACTATCTTCTCAAGACACGCACTATCAAGCGCGCTCTGGTTGTATGCCCCGTGTCTATCATGCGGTCAGCATGGGTAGCCGACGCGTTTCAAACGATCATGCACCGGGACGTAGCGGTTGCGCACGGCACCAAGACGCAGCGCATCGCGGCCATAGACAGTAAGGCGGAGATCGTGGTCATCAACTACGACGGCGTTGACGTGATAAAGCACTACTTGAAAGACAAGTTCGATCTGATCGTCATGGATGAGTGCACGTTCATCAAGTCCTCAACCACGCGCAGATGGAAAGCAATGAACGCTATCTCCGGCCCGGACACGTGGATGTGGCTAATGACCGGCACCCCATCAGCGCAGTCTCCCCTTGACGCGTTCGGCCTAGCTAAGATGTGCACGCCGTCGCGCGTGCCTAGTTACTTCGGATCGTGGCGCGATAAGGTGATGGTGAAGATCGGCATGTTCAAGTGGGTGCCAGCGCCACGCGCTACAGAGACAGTAAACGCTGCGCTACAGCCAGCGATTCGGTTCACGAAAGAAGAATGTCTTGACTTACCTGAGATGTTGTATCATACTCGTGACGTACCGATGTCAAAGCAGCAAGAGAAATACTATGCGCTGTTGAAGAAACAGCTTACAATTAGCGCAGCGGGTGAGCAGATCACCGCCGTACACGCGGCAGCAGCTCTCAACAAGCTGTTACAAATATCGTGTGGTGCAGCCTATTCTGATACTGGTGATGTTATTAAGTTCGATGCCGATGCGCGTTTAGAAGAGATGTTAAGTGTAGTGCAGGAAAGTAGTCATAAGACCGTAGTGTTTGTCCCGTTTAAGCACGCCATACATATTGTTAAGGAATACTTGGAGAAGCATGGATACCCAACTGAGTGCATATACGGCGACGTATCTCTCGGAAAGCGGACTGACATATTCCGTCGGTTCCAAGAGACGGACGACCCTAAAGTGCTGGTCATCCAGCCACAGTCGGCATCGCACGGAGTCACACTTACGGCAGCCAGTACGATCATCTGGTTCGGCCCTACATCGTCCGTTGAAACATACCTGCAAGGTAACGCCCGTATTCATAGAGCAGGGCAGACGAATAAGACTTTAGTAGTGAGACTGTGCGGTTCCCCCGCAGAAAGGAAAGTGTATGCCGCGTTAGACAATAAAGAGCTAGAGCAAAGCAGACTCATGCAGTTATATGAAGATGTTATCAAAGGAGAATGACATGGATGTAGCTAAATTAGTAGAGGTGTACATCAAGATCCGGGACAAGCGCGCTGAGATTAAGACAGCGTACGAGGCGGAGGACGCCAAGATGCTTGCCAAGCTCGATTTGATCGAGGCTGAGATTCTTGAGGTATGCAAAGAGAACGACGTCGAAAGCCTGCGTACTACCGCTGGCACAGCGACTCGCACCGTCAAGGAACGCGTGTGGGCTTCTGATTGGGACTCGTTTTACGGATTCGTGCGTGAGCACGATGCAGTTGAACTGCTGGAGAAACGTATCCATCAGGGCAACTACAAAGAGTGGGCCGACTCACATCCTGATGTGATCGCGCCTGTTAATGTAGATCGCAAGTACGCGATCACTGTTCGAAGGAGTAAAGATTAGTGGATCTAATGACAGTCAAAGAAGCTGCCGAGTACTTACGCCTCTCTATCGCATCTGTAGGTATGTTGCGTAAGAAAGGAAAGCTTCCGTTTGTTAAGCTTGGTCAGCGCGTTATGTTCCGTAAAGAATCGTTAGCCCAGTATGTAGCTAACCTTGAAGTTGTTATCTAAGGAGATCGAAATGAGTGAAATGACATTGTTCAAAGGTGGTTTGCCGTCCTTCCTGAAAGAAGCTGAGTTCGATGAGACTACTAAGTCCCTGATGGGAACCGGCGGTGGCGGCGTTAAGCGCGTCTCGTTTAAGGGCAACCTGTTCCGCATGATAGCCAACGGCGAGGAAGTCGCCGTCAACGAAGACCGCGCGATGAACGTCGTTATTGTGAAGGCGTCCCCCGGCGTGTCGCGCACGTACTACGAAGGCCAGTACCGCGAGGGTGAGAGCGTGTCCCCGGTGTGTTGGTCGGCTGACGGCGTCAAGCCCGATGCGAAGTCCCCGGCACAGCAATCCTCCAAGTGCGATAGCTGCCCTCAAAACATTAAGGGCTCGGGTCAGGGTGACGCCAAGGCGTGCCGCTACGCTCGCAAGCTTGCCGTTGTTCTGGACGGTGATGTGGATGGCGATGTGTACCAGTTGTCTCTTGCGGCTACGTCGATCTTCGGTAAGGGCGAAGACGGTAAGCTCCCGCTCGAAGCGTACGTCCGCTTCCTGGCTTCGCACAATGTGCCGGTTACGGCGGTTGTCACCGAGATGCGCTTTGACTCTAAGTCCCCGGTTCCGAAGCTGACATTCAAGGCCGTGCGCGGGCTGACCGAGGCTGAGTGGGAATCCTGCCGTAAGCAAGCAGAGACGAGCGACGCTACCGAGGCGGTATCGCATACGTTCACCGT
>B570J29032_109958402_pt1 | contig 12740 bp, 13 predicted proteins | sample LakMenEpi16Nov12_FD_29032 | JGI IMG/M metagenome (IMG submission 29032)
TTATCGTTTTTTTGCTTTTCTTAAGTGCTCATAAAGGATTTGGTCAATATGGTTTTTTTAGCAAGAATCCTTTATTGAATAATGAAAACTGGGACAAGCAGAAACTCCATTATGGCTATTATGTTGGTATGAATATGATGGACTTTAAAATTGATTACATCAATCCACAAGGCAAAGAAATTGAAGTGACTGGCGGCTATGGTTTTAATGTAGGCGTGATTGGTAATTTGCGAATTCTTGAACATGTGGATCTTAGATTTGAACCAGGATTTTATTACACCCAACGCAATCTGACTTTTCCGGGTTTTACTGAAAAATTTAAAGCCTTCAGAGAAACCAATTCGTCGTATTTACATTTTCCATTATTATTAAAATTTTCTTCTAAAAGGATTGGGAATATTAGACCATATTTGGTTGCAGGAGGATCTTTTACATATAATTTAGCGAGCAATAGCGAAGTTTTAGATGATTTAACCAACAACACTTTTAGGGTTGAACCTGTATTTACAAGCTTAGAGATAGGTTTTGGCATTGATTTTTATTTGCCATATTTTAAATTTTCGCCATCTATTAGAGGTCTTTTTAGCGGCAATGATGAGCTTATACGAGACAAAGATCCGTTGAGTGCCTATACGAGTAATATTTTTGGCATGAGCACACGCGCCATTTTGATTAATTTTACTTTTCATTAATATTTTTCATGCTGAGTGCCGATTTAGTAATAAAAACTTTTGCGAGCAATCAAAACCATGAGATAGCCATCGGCCAGGGAAAATATATGAAGAACCATTTTAAGTTCTTTGGTATTCCTGCGCCAAAAAGGAAAGCATTGCAAAAATCATGGGTAGAAAATAAGGCTTTGCCTACCAAAGGCCAAGCTTTTGAATTAGCTTTTGCGCTTTATCAAACACCTTATCGAGAATGTCATTATTTAGCCATTGAGTTAATAGATAAATTCAGCAAGAAATTTGATATTGATGATATTGATGAGATTGAATTTTTCATCAAAAATCAATCCTGGTGGGATACTGTAGATTTTATCGCAGCAAAAATAGTTGGTAATTATTTTAAACTATTTCCACAAAAGAGAGATAAGATGATTGATAAATGGCTTAAATCAAATGATCTATGGCTCAGGCGTTCGGCTATTTTGTTTCAATTAAAATATAAGAAAACTTTGGATACGGCGCTTTTATCCGCTATAATTCTGCAAAATTCTAACTCAAATGAATTTTTTATCAACAAGGCTATTGGTTGGATCTTGAGAGAATATAGCAAAACCAATCCCAAATGGGTGAAAAACTTTATTGAAAGCCATGCACTTCACCCTTTAAGCGCTAGAGAAGGCAGCAAATATTTATAAAAAGCTATGGTTTAAATGGATGTCTTTCTATCCAACTGACTTGAGGGTCAAAATACTTAAAAAGTTTATCTATTCGTTTTTGCACAAATTGCGTTTTATGCTTAATAAGGCCAAAAGCTTCATGCGGTTTGGCGCCTATTGAACTTTTTATTTCCATGGCTGTCCTGCCAAAAATGACTTTTTTAAAATTTTGATTAATTGAAAAAGCAATCATATCATAAAGCATATTGAGATAGAGCAGATGCGTTTTTTGAAAGGGTGCGTCATAGCCTAAAAAATAGGTATCCATCGTTTCCCCATTTCTAATCAACGTGCTAAACCCTACCATTTGGCCTTCATAAAAATAAGCATAAAAAAACAAATCTTCTCCCAGATGTTTTTTCATCTGAAAAAAATGATCTTCTGGTAATATAAACGTATTAAAGTTGGCATTATTGACCACTTGCAGATAAAGTTCATAAATCTTTTTTTCATGTAACTTGATATCGTCTGCATTGAGTTTGCTTTTTTCCACAGCGGTCATTTTGTTCTTAGCGCGGTTATATTGCAAGCGGTATTTTTTTGACAAGTCGTTCACATAGTCATCAAAGCTGTGCCAATGACTCTTGACATCAAAAACCATATTTGGTTGGGTGTCAAAAATGTAATAATCTTTAAATTTTGTTTGAAGCTGCGCCACCTTTTCTTTATTAAAGTCTTTAATCGAATACAGGTGAATGGTCATTCCCATTAATTCTAATTCAGATTTAACTTTTGAAATGGCTTGCTCTAAAAGATTGTATTGAGCAGGTTCATCAACCGTGTCCTTAAAGGAAAAAGCATGTTGTCCGGTCAACATATTATTGCCTAAAAACAGCACATTACCGCAAAGTTTTTTAAGCGTAAAGTTCTTTAGGTGTCTTTTTAAACAACTTTCTTTGTTTCCCAAAGTTCGTGTTTTGTAGATTGAAATGCACTGAAATAATGCTTTGCCAACAAATTTTTCCTCTTCATAAAAACCCACAAAAAACAAATGGATATTGCTAGGCACACTTTGCTGAAGCCCCGTTAAATAACGTTTACTCAAAAAAACATTGTGATTGATATCGTCCCAATTTAATGGCAGACTATCAGTGTTTTTAATAATTTGAAAGGTGTACAAGCTTAAGTCTTAAAGCGCAAAATTATAAAGATAAATGATTGGCAGAAAAAAATTTGGTTAAATTTATGAAAAAACCCCAAGCGTTAACTTGAGGTTTTGTACCCGGAGTGGGAATCGAACCCACACTCCTAGGAACACGAGTTTGAGTCGTGCGCGTCTACCAATTCCGCCATCCGGGCATATTAAATTAGGAAGGACAAATTTACATTTTTTTTCAATAAAAAAAATATTTTAAATAAGTTTTTAAAATAAAAAAAAATGACTACTTTTGCACCTCATTTTTTAAATCAGTAATTCCTTCCAAATGGCATATAATGAGCCTGCTGCAAAAATTTTTTCATGTTCAAATAGTCAATATTTGGCACAGAAGATTGCTGATGCCTATGGCGCGCCACTAGGAAAGATGACCTTTTCAAAATTTAGTGATGGTGAATTTCAACCATGTTTTGAAGAATCAATTAGAGGCATTCGCGTTTTTTTGGTTTGTTCTACTTTTCCAAATTCAGACAATTTAATGGAGTTATTATTGATGATTGATGCCGCAAAGCGCGCGTCCGCTCGTCATATTACACCTGTAATTCCTTATTTTGGCTATGCGCGTCAAGATAGAAAAGACAAACCACGTGTACCAATTGGTGCTAAATTGATCGCTAAATTATTAGAAACTGCTGGCGCTACGCGGATCATGACCATGGATTTGCACGCTGATCAAATTCAAGGTTTTTTTGAAAAGCCAGTTGATCATTTATTTGCGTCAACAATCTTTTTACCGTATTTAAAATCACTAAATCTAAAAGATTTAACCATTGGATCACCGGATATGGGTGGTTCAAAAAGAGCTTATGCCTATTCAAAGTATTTAGAATCAGAAGTGGTTATTTGTTACAAGCAACGCAAAATTGCCAATGAAGTATCTACTATGGAATTAATTGGTGAGGTAGCGGGCAGACATGTTGTTTTAGTGGATGATATGATAGATACAGGAGGCACTTTAGTTAAAGCGTCTGAGGTGATGTTGGCAAAAGGCGCATTAAGTGTGCGAGCAGTTTGTACGCATGCCATTTTATCTGGTGATGCCATAGAAAGAATAGAAAACTCACCGTTAGAGGAGCTAATCGTTTCTGATTCAATACCATTAAAAAGGGAATCTTCAAAAATTCGCGTTTTAACTTGCGCTAATTTATTTGCGGATGTCATGATAAATGTTCAAGAAAACAATTCGATTAGCGGTAAATTTTTAATGTAAACAATTAATATTAACAATAATTTTTTTAAATGAAATCAATTACGATTAAAGGACAAGAAAGAGAAAGCGTAGGCAAGAAGTCTAGTAAGGCGGTACGTGATGCTGGAATGGTTCCATGTGTATTATATGGAGGTGGCCAACCAGTGCATTTTGCAGCAGAAGTTAAAGCATTTAAAGGTTTGGTTTATACCCCTAATGCACACACTGTTGTAATTGACTTAGGTGGTAAAACTTTCAATGCAGTTTTACAAGATATTCAGTTTCATCCTGTAACGGATGCTATACAACACATCGACTTTTATCAATTACATGATGAGAAAGAAGTGGTAATGGAAATTCCTGTTAGAACTATTGGAACTTCACCAGGTATATTGCTTGGCGGTGTGCTACGTTTAAACCAAAGACGTTTAAAAGTAAAAGCATTACCAAAACATTTACCAGATTTTATTGATGCGGACATTTCGCAATTAGAAATGGGTAATAAGTTATATATTACTAAATTACCAGTTGATAACTTCAAGTTTTTACACCCAGACAATACTGTTATCTGTCAAGTGAAGATTTCAAGAGCAGCCATGAAAGCTATGCAAGATGCTGCAAAAGCTGCAAAAGAGGCAGACAAAAAAGGAAAGAAAAAGTAATTTTTGCTTTAAATTTCAATATAGAAGTCCCGAAGAAATTCGGGACTTTTTTGATTTAGCGTCAAGCGCCATAAACAGGAGGTCTGTAAATAAGAATAGTTTAGTATGTGACATTTATTAAATAAAAATAAAAAAATATAAAAAAAGTTATAATTTTTTTTAATTTTGTATGTTTAAAACTAGAAACATTCAAAATGGGCATTAAATATACACCAATAGACGTTGTAGAAAATATTAGTAAAGAAGATTTTGAAAAAAACTATCTTAAAAAAAGGAGGCCATTGGTTATAAAAGGCATGAGCAAGGAATGGCCAGCTTATGAAAAATGGAATCTAGATTATATGAAAGAAGCAGTCGGCGATAAAACGGTGCCATTATATGATTCAGGAAAAGCAGACCCTTCAAAACCTATAAATGCACCAACTACAGAAATGAAATTTTCAGACTATGTAGAACTTATTAAGACTACCCCAACAGATTTAAGAATTTTCTTTTTTGACCCCATAAAACATGCACCATCACTATTAAATGACTATATCCCGCCAAAAAAGCTAATGGGCGGCTTCTTAGACAAATTCCCAAGTATGTTTTTTGGAGGAAAAGGGTCTATTACTTTCTTACATTATGATATAGATTTACCACATATTTGGCATACACATTTTGGTGGAAGAAAGCACGTTTTATTATTTGAATATAAATGGAAATATAGATTATACAAATTGCCAATTGCGACTTATGCATTAGAAGATTTTGACATTTCAAACCCAGATTTTGAAAAATTCCCTGCATTAAACGGCATAGAAGGTATTGAATGCTTCTTGGAGCATGGTGATACACTTTTTATGCCAACTGGTTATTGGCATTGGATGAAATATTTAGACGGCAGTTTCTCCCTTTCACTAAGAGCATGGGATAAATCTTGGGTAAGAAAAGTTAACTCCCTTTTTAACTTAACTATTCAAAGAAAATTTGATGATTTTATGAAGAAAACCTTTAAGCAAAAATATATGCTATGGAAAGAAGGATTAGCCGTAAAAAATGCAAATAAAGCTTTAAAAAAAGGTTTGCCAAAATGATTTAGAAATAAGTCAAAATAAATCACATGTTTGTTAACTTAATTTTTTTGTTGTTAATGTAAAAATTTATCTCTTTATCTAAAGATGTTTGATAAATTCGTATATTTGTCGAACAAAATTTTATAAATCCTTACTTATGTCAAAAAGCGTTCATGCCTTTGTAGAACAAGTGGCTAAAAGAAATCAAAACGAACCTGAATTTATTCAAGCCGTGCAAGAAGTTGCCGAAACTATTGTCCCATTTATCGAAAACAATCCACGTTATCAAAACAAAATGCTTTTAGAACGCATGGTTGAACCTGAGCGTGTGATATTATTTCGTGTTTGTTGGCTTGATGATGCAGGAAACATTCAAGTAAATAAAGGTTACCGTATTCAAATGAATTCTGCCATTGGTCCATATAAGGGAGGTATTCGTTTTCATCCAACGGTAACATTAAGCGTACTAAAGTTTTTGGCATTTGAACAAACCTTTAAAAACAGTTTAACAACTTTGCCTATGGGCGGAGGAAAAGGTGGTGCTGATTTTGACCCAAAAGGAAAATCTGATAATGAAATCATGAAATTTTGTCAATCATTTATGACAGAATTACAAAGACATATAGGTGCGGATACAGATGTGCCAGCAGGAGATATAGGTGTTGGCGGGAGAGAAGTGGCTTATATGTTTGGCCAATATAAAAGATTAAGAAATGAATTTACTGGCGTATTAACAGGTAAAGGTATAACTTTTGGCGGCTCATTAATTAGACCGGAAGCAACAGGTTATGGCGATGTTTATTTTGCACAAAGTATGCTTCAAACCAGGGGAGACTCCTTTAAAGGTAAAGTAGTAACCGTTTCTGGTTCTGGCAATGTGGCGCAATACGCTTGCGAAAAAGCAACAGAACTAGGAGGTAAAGTTGTGACGATGTCTGATTCCTCAGGTTATATTTATGATGCTGATGGCATTACTGCGGAGAAATTAGCGCATGTGATGTATATTAAAAATGACAAAAGAGGTAGAATAGGCGAATATGTTGAAAAATATCCTAATGCTAAATTTGTAGAAGGCAAACGACCATGGGAAGTAAAATGTGATGTGGCTTTGCCATGTGCTACGCAAAACGAATTAAATGGTGAAGAAGCGAAAATGCTTGTTGACAATGGTTGTATATGTGTTGCTGAAGGCGCTAATATGCCATCTACACCAGAAGCTGTCACAGTTTTTCAAAATGCAAAAATATTGTTTGCGCCAGGAAAAGCGTCTAATGCTGGTGGTGTAGCCACTTCAGGATTAGAAATGTCGCAAAATTCTTTACGCTTAAGCTGGACTTCAGAAGAAGTTGATGATCGTTTAAAAGGCATCATGAAAAACATTCATGAAGCTTGTGTTAAATATGGTAGTGACGGCAGTGGTTATGTTGATTACGTAAAAGGCGCAAATATTGCTGGCTTTGTAAAAGTTGCGGAAGCGATGATGGCGCAGGGTGTCGTTTAGTTATTACAAGATGATATAAGTAAAAGCCCATTCTAATAGGATGGGTTTTTTTATATAAAAGACATCTTTATAATTTGTAACAAAAGTTGTTACTATAAATAAGAGTATAAGAAGTTGATGTTAATTAAAGTTCTTTTTTAGCAAGTTAAAATAATTAACAAAAAATGTTAACCTAAAAAACATCAATGGCTTGATTGTTGATTAATTTTTCTATGCGAATGGATAAACGATATAAATTTGCAGAGAAGTCAATATCCTTAAATAATAACCATTAATGTTTTTATAAATGAAAAAAGTAACAATTTTAGCCTTAACAGTAGGCTTTTTTTTAGGTTTACAATCTTGTAAAGAAATAGCCGAAAGCGCAAAAACTAGCGCGCAAGAGGCTGTGGAAACAACGATAGACACTGCGGTTGACGAAGCTAAAGCTAAAGGTGTGCCAACGTTTGCTGATGCAGAAGTTCGGGCTTATGTAGACACTTATGAGACTTTTATAGCGGACTACAAAAACGCAGTTGAAAACAAAGACCTGATTGCATTTGCAGGCCTAGTGAGTAAAGGTCAAGATTTAGCAGATGAAAGCAAGGCTATGATGACTAAACTAAAGGGTGCAGAATTAGAAAAATTTACAGCCTATATAACTGCTAAATCAGCTGAAGTGCAAGAATTAGCTAAAGAAATAATGCCATAATTAAAGTATAACAGGTCAATTGAAAAACTAACTTTTGTTGGTTTTTTTTCACAAAACATTTTTTTTGGTTAAAAAAGTTATTATATTTGTCGCAGACATATAGTTCATGAACAGCAAACATTTTACATATTACTTTTTTTATTTTTTTGCTCCGCAAAAGAGGGAAAGTTGTATGTAATAGATAAACTAAAAATATAACCAACAATCCCGATATGAAGTCGGGATTTTTTTTTGAATAAAAATGATAAAAAACAAATTAAAAGCGGTGGCTATTCAAGGTATCCAAGGTTCTTATCACCATCAAGTGGCCTTAGATCATTTTGGTGCGGATTTCGAAATTTTGCCCTGTGATAGCTTTCAAAAAGTGGTTGATGCAGTGTGCAATGACCGCGTTGAATTTGGTATAATGGCTATTGAAAATTCCATAGCTGGATCCATTTTGCCCAACTATGCTTTGATTGATGAGAATCCCCTAGCAATTGTTGGTGAGTATTATTTAAAAATTAAGCATTATGTGATTGGCATTAAAGGTCAAAAAATGAAAAACATTACTGAGGTGAGGTCGCATCCCATCGCTTTATTGCAATGCAAGGAAACTTTCAAAAAATATCCAAACATAAAGATTGTTGAAGACAAGGACACGGCATCTGTTGCAAAGGAAATTGCCAAACAAAACCTGGTAAATGTGGCTGCAATTGCTAGCGAAACAGCAGCAAAATTATATGGATTAGACCTCTTGATGGAAGATGTACAAACCATCAAAGACAATCAAACCAGGTTTTTTATTCTCTCAAAAAAACAAAATGAAACTGCAGGAGAATCGAGCAAGGCCTCAATTAAATTTGAATTAGAAGATGCCTTAGGAAGCTTGGCAACGGTGTTAAATATTTTGACCAATTGCAATCTAAATCTTACAAAAATTCAATCAATGCCTGTTATAGAAACACCTTTTCAATACGCTTTTTTCATTGATGTCGTTTTCGAAAACGAGAAGTATTTTCATAAAGCGGAAAAAGTAATAAAAATTATGACAAAAAATTATAAACGATTCGGTATATATCAAAAATTTCAAATAAAATAAAATCTTTAAAATTCCTTTAATTTTGTAACTTATGGAAAATGTAAATTCGCGTGCTTGGTTAAATGCTTTTAACTTGCCACACCCCTTGGTGATCGCCGGCCCATGTAGCGCAGAAACAGAAAAACAAGTATTAGAAACGGCTCATCAACTTAAAAACGACAAAATATCTATTTTTAGAGCTGGTATATGGAAGCCCCGCACACGGCCTGGTGGTTTTGAAGGCGTGGGTGAAATTGGCCTCAAGTGGTTACAAAAAGCCAAAGCTGAAACTGGTTTGCAGATGGCGATAGAAGTGGCAACAGCTACCCACGTAAAGTTAGCACTTGAACACGATATAGATGTGCTTTGGATTGGCGCAAGAACAACTGTCAACCCTTTTGCTGTGCAAGAGATAGCAGATGCTTTAAAAGGCACAAAAAAAACAGTCTTGTTAAAAAATCCTGTTAATCCAGATTTGTCTTTGTGGATAGGAGGATTAGAAAGATTGTTAAATGCAGGCATAGAAAATGTCGGCGTCATACATCGTGGTTTTTCCACTTATGAAAAAACAAAATATAGAAATAATCCAGAATGGCAAATTGCCATTGATTTTCAAACCAAATTTCCAAATGTGCCTTTAATCATAGACCCGTCGCATATAACGGGTAATCGCCAAATGATTTATGAAGTGACCCAGCAAGCGCTCGACATGAACTATGATGGGATGATTATCGAAACGCATATTGATCCAGAAAACGCATGGAGTGACGCTGCCCAACAAGTCACACCTGATCGTTTAAAACAAATCATCAAAGAATTAATCATTAGAAAAAAAGACGATAGCTCAGATGATTTTCAATCGGAACTTAATAAATTACGTCATCGCATCGATGAATTTGACCATAAATTGATTGAACTTTTGGCGAAACGGATGAAGGTAGCCGATGATATTGGTGCATTGAAAAAATCTAAAAACGTGGCCGTCCTTCAAAGCAATAGATGGACAGAAATCATGGGAAAAATGCAAAATGAGGGTGCAGAAAAAGGCTTGAGCGAGGACTTTGTTGCACAACTCTTTAAAGCGATTCATCAAGAAAGTATTTCGCATCAGGAGAAAATCTTCTTGGGGCATTAAATTAAAATTCCGACAGTGTTCAAAACGCTGTCGGAATTTTTTTTTCAAGTTTTTTGATAATAAAACTATTCCTCCGAAGCACCTATCAAATCTAAATCTGAATTGTTTTCATGTGGCACCGCCGAAATATAGATGTGATAAATGACAATGTAAATAATAAACGCCGTAAAGATAACACCAATACATAAAGCAATAAATCCAATTAAAGCTAAAATAAACGAAACCAATAGTAGCCCAAGGATAATCAGAGGTTTTTTTAAAACCAGCTGAACACTTTTTGCTAAAGCACTAGTGGCATTTTGATTTGAAAAAACAATTAGCGGAACAGTTAAAAAGGTAAAAAAATTAATAATATATTGTGTCAGAGCACCTAAAATTGGGTAATTAATATATTCAAAACCAAAGGTTAAAAAAGTACTCAATACACCTAAAATAATACCAGCTAGAAAAAGTTGCGCAAAATGATTAGATCTAAAGTAGAAAAATATACTATCAATGCCAAAACTTTTGTTGGTTTCTGCATCGTCGATCATTTTGTAAACACCCGCATAAAAAATATTGCCTAATCCAACAAAAAGCGCCGTCATAATCATATAGCCCAGCAAAAAAACAGGCGATAGATCTGTCATTTTAAAGTTTTCTAAATTTTCAAGACTTTCTAAATTAAGCAAATTAGAAAGCGCAGCACCACCAAATCCAATAAGTGCAACACCAATAAGCAAAGCCATAATAATTAAAAAAATAATTATAAAAGCCAATCCGCCCATAGCCCATGTTTTCTTGAAGTTTTCAAATGATTTTTCAATCACCTTACCAAAGTCTAAATCATAGCCTTGCGACAATGCTTTTTCTAAGTTGTTATTATTTGATGTCATATTTTATAGTTGTTTAAAATTATTGTTTAATTACCCAATGAACTTATTATTCAATATCTTCATAATCTGGAAATAGAAAGTTGTTATATGGAAAGCGTGTCACGTGAATTTTTCTAGCCAAATCATACACCCGTTTTCTAAACTCTTCAAAGTTTGATTTCTCAATAGCTGAAATAAATATGGCATTTTCTTCGCCCAAACGACTCATCCAAGTATTTTTCCAATCCTCAATGCTAAAATTTTTCTCTGTTTTCTCAATTTCATCTTTGCTTAAAGGTTGTGGTCTATAAGCATCAATTTTATTAAATACCATTAATACTTGCTTATCCTGACTTTCAATGTCTCGCAGAATATCATTTACACTATTGATATGATCTTCAAATTCTGGATGTGAAATATCAACCACATGCAACAATAAATCTGCCTCTCTCACTTCATCAAGCGTGCTCTTGAATGATTCGATTAATTGGGTGGGCAATTTGCGAATGAAACCAACGGTATCACTTAATAAAAAAGGTAAATTACCAATAACTACTTTTCGCACAGTGGTATCAAGTGTAGCAAACAATTTATCTTCAACAAATACCTCACTTTTACTAATCGCGTTCATCAAAGTTGATTTACCCACATTGGTATAGCCTACTAAAGCTATGCGTACCATGGCGCCACGGTTTCCTCTTTGCACAGACATTTGTCTGTCAATGACTTTGATTTTGTCTTTTAATAACGCAATACGATCACGTACGATTCGGCGGTCTGTTTCTATTTCTGTTTCACCAGGGCCACGCATACCAATACCACCCCGTTGACGCTCAAGGTGTGTCCACATACCAGATAGTCGAGGCAGTAGGTATTGATATTGCGCCAATTCTACTTGCGTTCTAGCATAAGAAGTTTGTGCACGTTGGGCAAAAATATCCAAAATTAAGTTGGTTCGGTCTAATACTTTGGCATCAAAAATCTTATTCAGGTTTTTTTGCTGTGCGGGTGTTAACTCATCATCAAAAATGACTGTTTTTACATCAAAATTTTTTACAAAAGTGGCAATTTCATCAATCTTACCTGTGCCTAAAAAAGTTTTTGGATTGGGTTTGTCAAGTTTTTGTGAAAAGCGTTTAGCGACGGCTCCGCCAGCGGTTTGCGTGAGAAACTCAAGCTCATCAAGATATTCGTTAAGTTTCTCTTCATTTTGAGTTGATGAAATCATCCCAACGATGACGGTTTTTTCAAAAGCTATTTGTTGTTTTTCGAGCATAAGGCAAAAGTACAAAAAAGTTTAACTAATGGTCAAAGACTTTTAATATTATAATTTTTATTTTTGTAATAAATTTAAAATAATATGAAAACACTAAAAGAATTGAATAACTTGGTTTATCAAGTTAATGGCGCAGCAATAGAAGTTCATAAACATTTAGGCCCAGGCTTATTAGAATCTGTTTATCAGGAATGTTTGGCTTATGAATTAACGTTAAGAAACATCAAGTTTTTGTCTGAAAACCATTTACCAATTAATTACAAAGGCTATGAAACCAGTACTAATTTAAGGTATGATTTTTTTATTGAAGATATTCTGGTAATTGAATTAAAAGCTGTTGATGAGATGAAGCCAATTTTTGACGCTCAAATATTAACCTACATGAAATTGTTAAAAGCACCTCAAGGATTGTTGATTAATTTTAATGTAAAACGATTATATGATGATGGTGTTAAATCGTTTGTTAATGAATTTTATTACGATTTTATTTAATATTTATGTTTACCATTTTAGAGATTTAAGAGCATTAAAAGGGATAATTCTTTATCAAAAAAATCTATTAATACTAAAATGGGCTTAAATTTCTTAAATGGTTTTAAGAATGATTTTTAAGATTTAACCATTTTAGAGATTTAAGAGCATTTAAGGTTTGGTTACAATTACCAATCTATCAATACTAAAATGCACTTAAATTCCTTATATGGTTTTAAGAATCATATTTTAGCTTTTAGCATTTTAGAGATTTAAGAGCATTTAAGGTTTGGTTACCATTACCAA
>B570J29032_109958401_pt1 | contig 12739 bp, 10 predicted proteins | sample LakMenEpi16Nov12_FD_29032 | JGI IMG/M metagenome (IMG submission 29032)
GGCTTACTATTCAATGCTTTTCGATAAGGCGAACCTAAAGCGCATACGGGTGATTATCAAACACCGACATGAAGTGTTTACCGTGTCGTAAATTTGAATTCTATTTAACGATTGGTGCATGTGGTGCAGAAACATCAACTCTCTTTATCGCTGCATTTTCTGGCAGTGAAATAAGTGCTTTATAAACCTTTATTTTCAATTCTTTGTCAGTATCTCTTCCCCAACGGATTTCAATATTCTTGCCCGCATTATTCGCTACCAGGACAAGTGCTCCACTGCTGCGAATCTTTACAACCATCAATGTGGACTTGAGATCCGAGGGAAGGGTTGTAAAAAAGGTAACCGCCCTGATTGCAGCTGCTAAATCTCCGGCTTGAACTTTAACCAAATTTGTAGGTTGCCCTTCACGAACCTCAAAGCTCTTTCCGGTCGAATCAATAACTAAGTTGTTGTATATAGCAACTGGTGTTCGTTCAGTTAACTCAATCAAGACCTTGCCGTTGATCCAATTTCTCGAAACTTTGGCCTTTGCAACCCAATCAAGTTTTTCAAAACGTGCAGCAACTGCGCGAGGTTCTACTCGAGCCAGCTTTTGCCCCGCAACAATCCCGCTGTTTATCTGAGAATTTCCACCGACTATTTCAATGGAGCTGACGGTAAAAAGTGATGACCAACCCAAAACATATGTGACACCAGCTAGTAGTACGGCAGAGGTCAAAAGCAAAAGTCGACGGTTCATGATTATGCAAAACGACGATTCAGGCCATCCACGATGATGGGGGCAAGGGAGCTCACATCACCGGCGCCTAAAGTCATGATGACATCGCCAGGTTGTGCCATTTCGATCACTGAATCTGTAACTTCCACAAAGTTTGGTATGTACTCACCATTCTTCATTTGGTGTGTAATCAATTTAGAGGTAACACCATCAATTGGTTTTTCGCTCGCTGCATACACTTCCAGAACGATTGCGCGATCGGCGGTATCAAGCACCGAAGCAAAAGCAGAAGCAAAGGCTTGAGTTCGGGAATATCGATGTGGTTGGAAAATTACGATCAAGCGGCCATCTGCTGCAAATCGACGAGCGGCCTCAAGAGTTACTTGAATTTCAGTTGGGTGATGTCCGTAATCATCTATGACACGAACTCCGTGAACCGTTCCAATCAGTTCAAAGCGTCGACCAGTTCCACGGAATGTGCCCAATCCAGTAAGTAATTCAGCGGCACCAAAGCCAAGTTTTAAGCCCGTCGCCAATACACCTGCCGCATTTAGCAAATTGTGATGACCTGGAATTTGCAATTCGATATGGCCAACTGATTTTCCATTCCATACCGCACGAGCAGTCGAACCCATGGTCATTAGTTCTATGTGGTCAATATGAAGATCGGCACCTTCAGAAACTCCGTATGAAATTAACTGCACATTTTTTGTAGTGCCAGCTAACGCAACAGCACCAGCGTCATCGGCGCAATAAGTAAGAAAACCTTCAGGTTTTATAGTTCCCGCGAAATCTCTAAATGCTTGGGCAACAGATTCTGCGGTTGGAAAAAAATCCACATGATCATGTTCGACATTTGTCACAATTGCAGCGAAAGGATGGTATTCAATAAAAGATCCATCTGACTCATCAGCCTCTGCCACAAAGATTTCACCTGTACCACGATGCGCATTTGATCCAGAGGCGGTGATTGTTCCGCCGATGGCAAAGGAAGGATCGGCTGCACACGCCTGCAGAGCAACTGCAAGCATTGATGATGTGGTCGTCTTTCCATGTGTTCCTGCAACTGCAATACTTTTTGATTCTGACATTAAGACCGCAAGAGCTGCAGCACGGGTCAAAATAGGAATCTTTAGCTCTACCGCCCTAGCTCGTTCAGGATTGTTGACAGAAATTGCATTCGAATAAACGACCAAATCTGCGCCATCAACATGTGTTGCATCATGTGAAGTTGCAACAGTGGCACCTAGCGCAGATAAAGCAATTACAACCGATGAATCCTTTGCGTCTGATCCGCTGACTGTGATGCCGTGTGACAAAGCAATTCGTGCTAATCCACTCATTCCTGCACCGCCGATGCCAATGAAGTGAATGCGCTTACCAACTAGTGAGGATAAAGATTGATTCATGGCTTCATCGCAAATTCTGTAAGTGCAACAATTTTTTCAGCAGCATGTAAATCGGCACCATTGCCTTGAATTGGAGCAATCACAGACTTTGCAAGCAAACTAGTAATCTGATCCTTCAAGAAATCTGCTGTGAAGTCCTTTTGAGTAATGATTTGTGCGCGATTATCTGCAACAAGGGATGCGGCGTTAACAAACTGCTCGCCATTTCCAATTGGTAGAGGCACAAAAAGAGCGTAACGCCCAAGTGCTCTAAATTCGCTGCAGGTAACAGCACCGCTACGCCCGATGATCAAATCTGCGGCCAAATATGCATCTGCCATCGCATCAACATATGCAACGGGCTTATACCCACCAGTGGTCTTAGGCAGGGCGTTGAGTTTTCCGACTGAGTGCAAAACCGATAACCCAAGTTTGTTGAATGTCTCTATCGCAGATTCAATCACCTTGTTTATTGCTACCGAGCCTTGGGATCCACCCATTACAAATATCAAAGGGGTATCTGCTGCAAAACCAAGTCGCACCTTTGCCGTGCGACGCGACACGGCCCAATCAGATTGTGAATCACTAAATGCTTTGGCTACATCTGATCGCAAAGGCAGGCCAGCCAATAACGCGTTCTCAAACTTTCCAGATTCGACAGAGTGAGCAACTGCTAAGTGTTCTGTAAGTGCCGACCCAAGGCGGTTTGCCCAACCTGGCTTTGCATTTGCTTCGTGGATAACAATGGGAACTCCAGAAATCTTGGCTGCAATATACGCTGGTGCGCTTACATATCCCCCAAAGCCAATCACTACATCAGCATTCTTAATTACTTTTTTTGATTGATGTATAGATGAGATTAAATCAAATGGGATGTTCAGCCATGAAGCAGATGGTTTACGTGAGATCCGAACACGTGGGATTAGTTGTAATTCAAAGTTTGCAGCCGGCACCAAAGTATTTTCAAGACCAGTAGATGTTCCCAGAAAAACTAGTCGATCGTGTGGATGGGAAATTTTCCATTGACGGGCCACAGCCAAGGCAGGTTCAACATGGCCGGCCGTGCCGCCACCTGCTAGAACTACCGTAGCCATTTAATACCTGTTTCCCTTAACTCTTTATAGATTACTGGGTCTCTACGTGCAGCACCCAACATAAAGCCGATTCCCATGTACGTGGCGATTAAGGCAGATCCACCATAGGAGACAAGGGGCAAAGTCACACCAACTACTGGCAGAACACTTATAGCTGAACCGATGTTTAAAATTGTTTGAATCGCAATCCAGCAACCAAATCCAGATGCAACATATCGAACCATTGGATCATTTGCACGTAGGGCTAATTTGAAAATAGAAAAGAGCAAAGTGCATAGCAATAACAGTGTTGCGATTGTTCCGAATAAACCAAGTTCCTCGCCAATAACGGAAAAAATAAAGTCGGTGTGTGCTTCTGCAAGATTGCCCCACTTTTGTCGGCTTGCACCAAGTCCAACGCCAAAAAAGCCACCACTAGCAAGGCCCAGCAAACTATGGGCAGGCTGCCATCCATATAACTTGTATTGATCTTCGGCAAAAGGATTTAGGAAAACCATAAATCGTTGTACGCGATATGGTGAAGTCAAAATCGCAGCGGTTAAGCCAACTAGTCCGACACTTAAGGCAATTCCAAAAACTCCAAGTCGCAACCCTGAAACCCACAACAAGCCAGCCAAAATACAGGCGAAAATTGAGGCTGTTCCAAGGTCACTTCCGAGCATCACCAAAAGAATGCATAGGCCAAACGCTGGTGCGATTTGCTTAAGAACTACCGTGTGAGCAACCCCAGAGCGTTCTTGTTTGGCAAGCATGAATCCTGCCCACAAAATCATGAGAAACTTTGCAACTTCACTTGGCTGAACATCTACAAATCCCAAGCTAATCCAGTTGTGGTTACCGTTGACGCTCCTGCCTATTAATTGAACAAGAAGCAAAAGGCCTATTGAAAGTATGAATCCAAAACGTGCAAAAAATTTCCATTGGGTCAAAGAAAAACGGGAGAAAACCCAGGCCATTGGTATCGACAGAACTAAGAAAATTAACTGTCGTAATACAACTGCATAGGAAGAGCCTTTTGAATCAAGGGAATAAATCGATGATGCCGAAAAAACCATAACGAGGCCAAGAAGACTTAAACCCAAGGTGCTGCCAAGTAACATATAGAAGAGATTTACAGGTTTTGTGAAAAAAGTTTCACGCAGCTGACTACTCATGAGCAACTACCTTGCGGACGGCGGCAGCGAAGCGATCTCCACGATCTGCGTACGAGATAAACTGATCCATCGAAGCACATGCTGGTGCCATCAAAACGGTATCTCCTGGCGCTACCAATGTGGCAGCTTGTGCAACCACTGCCTCCATCAAAGAATTTGAAACTCCGCCACGTACGTAATCAGCAGGGGTGTCAACAAAAATAATTGGTACGTCAGGTGCGTGTTCGTGTAAAGCATCTGCGATTAACTGACGATCCGTACCGATAAGAATCACTGACTTAATTCGAGCTTTGCAACGTTGAATAACCGAATTCATATCTGCGCCTTTTGCCAATCCGCCAGCAATCCAGACAACAGAGAGGTGAGACATCAACGATGCTGCAGCAGCATGGGGATTAGTGGCTTTTGAATCATCAACCCAAGAAATTGCGTCATTTTCAAATACGGTCTCTATACGGTGACGTCCAGGTTTAAACTCTTGCAACGCCTTTTGGATGTGCTCATGGGAAACTCCCACTGTTCGAGCAAGTGCTGCTGCAGCAAGTGCATTAGAAACATTGTGGGGCACAGTCGGCGTGATGTCCTTAAGCTCGCACAACATCGCGGCTTCCTGAGGATCTGACACAAATGCTCGATCGACCAGTAACTCTTCTACAACACCTACTTCACCAGGTCCTGGAGTCTCGAGTGAGAAAAAGACTTTTCGTCCCGTAAATCGATTAGCTCGTGCTACGACTTCTTGATCATCGGCATTTAAGACAGCCAATTCAGTTCTATCCAATATCGAAAATTTAGCATCAGCATAAGCTTCAAAGGTGCCATGCCAATCTAGGTGGTCATCTGCAATGTTTAGGATTGCAGCCGATACGAATTGTGCTTGCTTAGCCCAATGAAGATGGAAAGATGAAAGCTCTAGCACCAGGTAGTCATAAGAATCTTTACGATCAACCGCCTCAATCACGGTGTCACCTACATTGCCACAAGCAACTGCCTTTAACCCAGCGGTTTGCAGAATCTTTGCGACCATTTCAACAGTTGTAGTCTTTCCATTAGTGCCAGTCAGGGCTAACCATTTTTGTCCTGGAGAAATTTCATTTCGAATCTGCCATGCAAGATCAATTTCATTAAGTATCTGCAGTTTACTATTTTGCACCTTAACAACTAATGGGTGATCTTGACGCCAACCTGGTGAAATGACAACAGCATCAAAATTAGCTAGATCAATACTTTCTGGCTTTACGGCATCGATAGAATTGTCATCAGTAATTGTTACCAAACCACCGCGGCTTTTCAATGAAGTAGCAACGGCTGACCCCGTCACACCTGCTCCTAAGATTAGGAAGCGTTGGTCAGCAAAATGAATAGACATTTATTATTTGGCTACCCATTGCGCATAAAACAAACCAAGACCAGCGGCTACCGACAAGCCAGCGATAATCCAGAAGCGAATAACAATAGTTATTTGTTCCCAACCGACTAATTCAAAGTGATGATGTAGAGGTGCCATTTTGAAAACACGTTTTCCGCCAGTGATTTTGAAGTACAGAGTTTGAATAAGTACCGACATGGTGATGATGACAAAGAGCCCACCTAAAGGAATTAGTAGTAGTTCTACCCGTAAAGTTGCTGCTAATCCAGCAATTGCTCCACCTAAGGCCAAAGAGCCCGTGTCACCCATAAATATTTTGGCTGGTGCTGTGTTCCACCAAAGGAATCCAGTACAACCACCGGCAAATGCCGCAGCAAGAACCGCTAGATCCAGAGGATCGCGCACCGCGTAACAGCCAGCAACTGCATTGAGTGCACAGCTTTGTCCAAACTCCCAAACGCCAATTAACACAAATGCCAAGAAAGTCATAATTGATGCGCCAGTGGCTAATCCATCAAGGCCGTCGGATAAGTTCACGCCGTTACTTGCAGACATCACCATGATGACAATCCAAACGATTGCCAAGCCAGAGCCTAAGTAAATTGAAGTTTCGCGCACGCCTGACAAATACTGAGAAATTGGAGTTAAGGAATCAGAATCAACAAACTGTAGCCCGAGATAACCGAAAATGGCGGCAGAAATTGCTTGGCCAATTAACTTGAACCGACCCGGTAACCCCCGTGAATTCTGTCGAGAGACTTTAAGCCAGTCATCTAAGAAACCAATTAAACCAAGAGAAACAACTAATCCAATAACCAGCACAGCAGAAACTGTTAGTGGATTACCTGTCACTAAGTGAGCAGTTAAGTAACCAAGGACTGCAGCAAGAATAAAAATGATTCCACCCATAGTTGGGGTGCCATGCTTGATGTGATGACTGCTTGGGCCATCATCGCGAATTATCTGCCCATAACCCTTGGCTGCAAGAATGCGAATTAATACGCGAGTTCCAAATAGTGCAAAGACCAGAGCGAATGCACCGGCAATCAGGATCTGTCTCAACTTTCAACTCCGCTCTTGTTTAGCCACAAACTCTCTAACTTCTGTGCGAGTACTTCAAAACCCTCAGAACGTGATGCTTTTACAAGAACCACATCACCTGCAGAGAAATAATCTGTCATAGCTAGACATTCATCAATGCTTGCGTAGTGATGGACAAGCATCTGGCCCATTGGATTGCCATATTCAGGTGCACCTATAGCGACCAAGTGATCGATACCTATCTCTTGGGCTAGGGTGCCAATTGCTTCATGCTGAGCAGTACTTGACTCGCCGAGTTCATGCATTTTTCCTACAAAAGCCCATGATTCCCCACCGCGTTCTTGTGCAAAAAGCACCAATGAGCGCATTGCAGCAGCCATTGAATCTGGATTAGCGTTGTATGAATCATTGATTATCAATAGTCCAAAGGCGTCATGGAGCTCCATCCGCCACTTACTAGCGTTTTCAGCTGTCGATAGCGAGCTAGCAATTAATTCGATTGGTAGTTCTAATGCCGTTCCGACGGCTGCAACAGCAAGTGCATTTGAAATCTGGTGTTCCCCAACTAAACGCATGCCAACGGCATCTCGCCCTGCTGGCGTAACAAGATCAAAGTGTGGGCAGCCTTCCCGAATTTCAATGTCCGCTGCGCGAACTTCTTGACCATTACCAAAAAGAATTGTGCGACCTGAATGAAGCGATGCCATTGCAGGAGTGTATTGATCATAGCTTCCAAGAATAGCGATGCCATCTGCATTTAATGACTGAACTAATTCTGACTTAGTTTCTGCGATTGCTTGAACTGAACCAAATTCGCCAAGGTGGGCGGTACCAACAACTAGAACAACCGCAATATTTGGTTGTGCAATTTCACATAGTCGAGCGATATCTCCTTTATGACGCGCACCCATTTCAAGAATACAAAATTTTGTTCGCTCGTCACATTCCAATAAGGTAATTGGTAAACCTAGGTCATTATTGAATGAGCCCTTTGGCGCAACAGTTGGTCCAGCAACACTGAGCATGTGAGCGAGCAAATCTTTTGTGCTCGTCTTTCCCTGCGACCCGGTGATACCTACAACTGTTAAGCCAGTTAAGCGCCTTCGAACAAATGCAGCTAACACAGATAATGCGATCAAAACATCAGCAACAACTATGCAGGGACCATCAATTCGATGAGTTGTAAGAGAAAACACGGCACCTGCACGATAGGCATCAGCTACAAAATCATGTCCATCAAAGTTGTCACCTTTAAGAGCTAAGAAGATGCAGCCCGGGGTTGCCAAACGCGAATCAAATACAGGTGCTTTAGAAACCAACAAATCTTTATCGCAATGAAGTTCTCCGCCGACTAATAAGGCGATCTCTGCTGCGGTTAAAGTAATCACTTCTTGTCCTCGATTGCTCGAGCAAGTTCTACACGATCATCAAAGGGATGGTTTATTCCAGCGATTTCCTGACCTTTTTCATGGCCTTTTCCTAGGATCAATACAAGGTCACCATCTTGAGCCTCATTGACGGCGGTTTTTATAGCAGTGGATCGATCAACAATCACAGCACTTGGTTCGTGAATATCTAGCCCCAATGTCATTTGAACTAAAATCTCTTCAGGCTTTTCTGAACGTGGGTTATCGCTTGTAAAAATTGCGACATCTGCTCCTTCGTGCAACGCCTTTCCCATCAATGGACGCTTCGATGTATCACGGTCTCCGCCGCAACCAAGTACAGCAATTACGCGACCATCTGTAATTTCCTGGGCGGTTTCTAAGACTCGAGCGACAGCATCTGGTGAGTGTGCGTAATCGACAAGTGCCGTAAAGTTTTGACCAAGACGCACAGATTCGAGTCGTCCAGCTGCCCCTGTTAGATGAGGCAAAATTGCAGCGATATCTATTGGATCTATTCCGCTTTCATTTGCGATAGCCACAGCCATCAAAAGATTGTCATAGTTGTAGCCGCCATGTAATTGCACTTTTCCTTCAATCAAAATTCCTCCGCTGCCTCGTATTGCTACATAAGCACCCGCATAGTCCGGTGAAATTGAAACGTAGTGCCAGGTTGCACCGTGATTGAGGCGCGAAACACTCATTACTGGAAGCTCAGTTTTCGCAGCTAGCTGAACTCCATGGGCATCATCAATATTGATTACAGCTAAATCTGCAAACTCATAGGTAAACAATTTTGCCTTAGCCGCAAAATAATCTTCCATAGTTTTATGGAAATCTAAGTGATCCTGTGAGAGATTAGTAAAAGCAACTACGGCAAAGTGACTGCCACGAATTCGTTCAAGGGTAATTGCATGGCTCGAAACTTCCATAACAAGGTTGCGCATATGGCGCTCACGCATAACCGCTGATAATGCCTGCAAATCAGTGCTTTCGGGGGTTGTCCGCTTACTTGCAAGGGTTTCGTTACCAATTCGAGTTTCCACAGTGCCAATTAATCCACTGTCGCGGCCTGCCGCCGACATAATCTGATGCAACAAAGTTGTAACTGTTGTCTTTCCGTTTGTTCCAGTTACTCCGACACTATATAAATCCCTCATTGGCTCGCTGTAGAACCAAGCACTGATCACACCAGCTGCTCGTCGTGGGTGTTCGCTAATAATTACAGGAACGCCCGACACCTTTATTGCTCCTGCAGTATCAGTCAGAACCGCTACCGCACCACGAGCAATAGCATCTTGCACGAAGTTTGCACCATGTACTTTTTCTCCAGGTAAGGCGATGAATAAATCGCCTTCTTGGACATCTTTGCTGGACAGCGATATTCCGGTTATTACTACGTCTGCATCACCCGTCAGAGTTGCATTTGCAATCGCTGCGACAGATTGAACTGTTCTTTTGAATTCCTCAATCGGTCTTGACACGGGCGGCCTTCTTTGCAGCAATCAATTGCTTTTCGGTCAATGCAACCGGAATAATCTTTGTACCAGTAGGTGCGATTCCCTTTGACTGAAGTACAAATGACATGACTTTTTTAAACACTGGTCCACCAAGGTAGCCACCCCAGTGCAATCCCTTTGGATCCTGGATGGTTACTGAAATTACGTACGCTGGATTGTCTGCTGGTGCAAAACCAATAAATGAAGCGGTGTAACCTCGGTAGCAACCGCAGGTGTCATCGATGCGTTGCGCGGTTCCAGTTTTTCCAGCTACTCGATATCCAGAAATCGCTGCAGAAGGTGCTGTTCCATTTTCCGAAACCACACTCTCCATCATCAAACGCATCTTTGTTGCTGTGTCTGCACTGATTACTCGAACGCTCTCGCGGGTTGCCGATGGCGTGTAATTTCCACTGGAATCACTTGTTCCAGCAATTACCGTTGGAGATACTCGAACTCCATTATTTGCGATTGTCGCGAAAACACTTGTTGCCTGCATCGCCGTTAAAGAGTAACCCTGCCCAAAAGCCACAGTTGGTGCGGTTGTTCCGGACCAATCCGCAACCTCTCTAAGAATTCCTCGAGATTCCCCCGGTAATCCTGACCCTGTCTTTAAGCCGATTCCAAATTTTGTTAAGTAGTCGTAAAGTGTTTGATTCGAAAGCATTTCACCAATTTTGATTGAACCAGTATTACTTGAAACTGCAAGAACTCCTGCTGTCGTTAAGCGCTGATCTGGATGTGGTTCATGATCGTGGAATGTCTTATCGGAACGTTTTAAAGCGTATGGAATTGTTAAAACTGTTTCAGGGGTAATTTTCTTTTCTTCTAGCGCTGCAGCAAGTGTCATAACCTTGCCAGTCGAGCCTGGTTCGTAGACATCTTGAACAGAGGGATTTCGCATAGCTACCAATGAAACTTTTGATGTGTTATTTGGATTAAAAGTTGGAGCAGTTGCATGCGCCAAAATCTGCCCTGTCTTTGGATCCATCACAATTACTGTTCCGCTAAGTGCATTAGAGGATTTAACTGCTTCTGCGATAGCTTTTGCTGCAACCCATTGAATGTCGCGATCTACGGTTAGTCGAATCGATGATCCAGTTTGTGCTGGAATGATTTCTGACTGTGAACCAGGGATCTCAGCTTTATAACCATTGGCATACGAATATTTACCTTGCGTGCCAGAGATAGTTGAATTCATGCTGGATTCAAGACCTGTTGCACCGATTCCTTCATGATTAACAAAACCAATTAAGGATGCAATCAAAGAACCAGAGGGATACTCACGAACATAACTACGCTCTGGAAAGAAGCCGATGATCCGATCCGGACTCATTCCAGGAAATTTTGAGTTGTACTGCTCGATTGCCTTTGTCAGTTTCAGCCATGTTGCAGGCTTAGCATTTTCAGCAACCATGCTCCACTTGCGCTTGCCGGTCAGTGCTGTTTGCACATCAGTGACGCTCATATTGAGTATTGGAGCGACAAAAGCTGCAACTTTGGCTGGATCCAAAATCTGAGTTTGATCTACCACGATGCTAGTTGCTGAAACGCTTCGAGCAAAAGGCACTCCATGAATATCGGTGATGTCACCGCGTGGTGCTTGAAGAGTCTTTACTTTTTCCATTTCATTTACCGCGCGTGCACGATAATCACTTGCCTGTAGCGCCTGGACCTGTACAAGTCGAAGCCCAAACAAAAACATAATCACAGCGGTCATAACAATGAGCGCTCTGATTCGATTATGAGTTAATGAGAAGTTACCCATTTTTTACCGGTACTTCAGTGATTGGCTTATCTAAAGATAGGAAGGTCGGATTTTCTGAAGGTCTCATTCCTAATTCCGCTGCAGCTTTTGCGAGTGCATCAGGCGAAGAGATTTTATCTATCTCGCGAGCAATTGCCTCACGCTCATCACTTATTAGTTTGGCTTCAAGTTTTAAGCTAGTAATTTCAAATGCGTCTTGTGCCAGCAATGTATTGATCAGCAGAAGGAACATCAGACCAAGAGTGCCAACGACAGTGACAAATTTTGCAAAGAACTTTCGATTTGCTTGCTTTCCGCTTGATACATCTGGCACAAGCCTAAGGACAGCTTGTGCTGACTTTTGGGCGAAAATCTCTTTTGAGCGGGTAATTGCAGGCGCAAATGCTGTCATTGCCATTACGCGGCCACTCTTTCAATTGCGCGAAGGCGTACAGATTGAGAACGTGAATTCTCTTCAAGTTCAGCATCTGTTGGGGTTTCGCTTCCGCGTGTAATCATTGAAAACTTGGCGGCAAATTCTGGAAGTTCAAAAGGAAGATTGCGTGGAGTTCCAGATGTAGTTGATGCCACAAATAACTGCTTAACAATTCGATCTTCAAGGGACTGAAATGACATAACAACTAGTCGAGCGCCCACATTGAGGAGCTCGAGAGTCGCGGGTAGTGCGCGCGTGATTGTTCCTAGTTCATCATTTGTTTCAATACGCAGCGCCTGGAATGTTCGCTTTGCTGGATTGCCACCGGTGCGACGAGTTGCAGCCGGGATAGCCTCTTTAACCAATGCGGCAAGCTGTGTCGTTGAGTTCATTGGGGAAATTGCGCGCTGCTTAACAATTGATTCGACAATTCTTGTCGCGAACTTTTCTTCACCATATGTGCGAAGGATGCGAACCAAATGACCTGGTTCGTAAGTATTGATTATCTCCCCCGCTGTCAGTGATTGTGAGCGATCCATGCGCATATCAAGTGGTGCATCCTGTGAATAAGAAAAACCTCGTTCTGGCTGATCTAGTTGCATTGAAGAAACGCCAAGATCAAACAAAGCTCCATCAATGTGCTTATATCCAAAGTTTGCAACTACATCTGCAATGCCATCAAAGGTTGAATGTGCGGTCTTTAGTCGATCGCCAAATGGTGCAAGGCGCGCAGTGGCTTTGGCAATTGCATCAAAATCGCGATCAATACCAATAACAGTTAGATGTGGAAACTTTTGTAGTAAAGCTTCTGTGTGACCGCCAAGACCTAATGTTGCATCTACAACAACTGGATGAGCAGAAGCCGTAATCGCAAGGGATAAAAGATCGACGCAACGATCGCCCATTAC
>B570J29032_109958397_pt1 | contig 12714 bp, 9 predicted proteins | sample LakMenEpi16Nov12_FD_29032 | JGI IMG/M metagenome (IMG submission 29032)
CCCGATCCAGCTTCCTTTATTTATATTCTTGAAAAAGAGGGCTTAGTGGCGGCGGAAACCTTATTTATTGACGATAATGAACCAAATATTATCGCCGCAGCATCGGTAGGGTTGCAAGTGTTACATCTTACCGAAGGAATGAGTATTGAAAAAGATATACTTGCTTACTTATAATTAGATCAACTATTTTTTCTTAACTTCCTCAAAATCAATGTATTCTACTTCCACAGGGGTCGTATTTTGTTTTACAGTTTGCGCACTTGCCTGCTGTTGAGTAGTATTTGTTGACCTTCGGGCGGCTTCGGCAGCCTTGGCTGCCTCCTGCATTTGCTCCATATTCTGTCTAACTGTTCTCACCCCTTTACGCACAGGTACTACCACTTCAAATATGATTTTATACAAGAAATAGATCAACAAGCCGTACAATAATAACTTCGTCATAGCACAAAAATAAGGTTCCTATCAATATTATTGGGTGATTTCGTACTGTTTTATTACCTTTACTCAAGTATTAACATACTACTGAAGGGAACGGGGTCGTTCCCTTCTTCTTTTTTACATATGGAAGTAAACGAATTAAAGGATAAGGTACACGCTATATTAGAGCCTCTTTTGTTAGAGGATCCAAGCTATTTTTTGGTTCACATTAAAGTAAAGCCAGGTCATATCATCAGGGTTTATATTGACGGAGACCAGGGATTGCCAATTAAACAATGTACTTCTTTCAACAGAAGATTATATAAAGCCATAGAAGAAGCCGCGTGGTTTCCTGAAGGTGATTTTGCATTAGAGGTTTCATCACCTGGTGTGGACGAGCCATTGTTATTAAATAGGCAGTATGTAAAAAATATTGGACGCAAAGTAGAAGTTACTTTAGCCGACGACACCATAAAAGAGGGTACTTTATTAGCAGTAACAGACGTTGATATACAAATAGAGTGGACAGAAGGGAAGGGTAAAAAAGCAACCCAGCACCAATTGCTAATTCCATTTTCGAGTATTAAATCAACCATAGTTCAAATTCAATTTTAACAAATCATCAAGCGAGGAGCTTGAAAAAAAATTATGTTATGGCAAGTATAAATTTGATTGAGGCGTTTCAGGAGTTTAAAGACGCAGAAAGTATTGACCGTCCCACGATGATGAAAGTGGTAGAAGATGTATTCAAAACCTTATTGAGAAAAAAATATGGTAGCGATGAAAACTTTGACGTAATTGTTAACGCAGAAAAAGGTGACCTTGAAATAATTCGTCGTCGTGAAATCAGACCCGATGATGATGTGGACAATCCTTTAGAAGAAGTTGCCTATTCAGAAGCTATAAAAATAGAACCCGATTTCGAAATTGGGGAGGAATTACTAGAGGAAGTAAATATTTATGATTTTGGTAGAAGGGCCATCCTTGCTGCAAAGCAGACTTTAGCTTCTCGTATCAATGACTTAAAGAAAACCGCTTTAGTTAAAAAATATTCTGATAGAATTGGAGAGATTATTAATGCAGAAATTTATCAGGTTTGGAAAAAAGAAGTGTTGTTGTTAGATGAAGAAGGTAATGAGTTAATTCTTCCTAAGACAGAGCAAATCCCACAGGATTTCTTTAAAAAAGGAGAAAATATCAGAGCCGTAATTGCAAGAGTGGATATGAAAAACAATTCACCTGTAATTATTTTATCAAGAACTAATCCATTATTCCTTGCTAAATTATTAGAAATAGAAGTTCCGGAAATTTTTGATGGTTTAATCACTATTAAGAAAATTGTTCGTGAGCCAGGTGAGCGTGCAAAAGTAGCTGTTGAATCATTTGATGATCGTATTGATCCAGTAGGTGCTTGTGTGGGCATGAAGGGAAGTCGTATTCATGGCATTGTAAGAGAATTGAAAAATGAAAATATTGACGTAATTAATTTTACTACAAATACGCAATTGTTAATTCAACGTTCATTAACGCCTGCTAAAATTAGCTACATGAATATTGATGACGACCGTAAACGCGCAGAGGTTTATTTGCCAGCAGATCAAGTTTCTTTAGCAATTGGTAGAAGAGGGGTTAATATTAAGTTAGCGACCGAACTTACTGGTTATGAATTAGACGTTTACCGCGAAGACGAAGAAATTATCGAAGAATTTGATATCGATTTAGATGAATTTAGCGATGAGATCGAAACTTGGATTATTGATGAATTTAAGCGTGTTGGTTGTGATACGGCAAGAAGCGTATTAAAGCTAAATGCAGACGAATTAGAAAGAAGAACGGATTTAGAGACAGAAACGATCACAGAAGTGCGTCGTGTGTTACAAGAAGAGATTGATAAAGGTGAATAACCTTGTTTTTGAAGTATATTTGTATTAGGTGACTCGTCCCGAAAAATCAGGCACTGATTTATCGGGACAAAAAACAACAGAATGTCAGAATTGAAACTACCAAGATTGTTAGCAGCTGCTAAAGAATTCAACGTCGGTCAAGATACCATCGTTGATTTCTTAGTAAAGAAAGGTTTTCCTAAAGATGACCTTAAGCCAACAGCTAAATTAACCGAGGATCAGTATTATTCTTTGCAAGCCGAATTCCAAAGCGATAAGGTTGCAAGAGATAAAGCAGACCATGTGGAACTGCCAAAGAATGCGGTTAGTGATAAAGTAAAAAAGCCAGAACCTGCGAAAGCGGTTGATGCTGTAGAAAAAGTGGCTGAATCAAAGCCAGAAGTACCAAGACCGACCGAAGCTAGTACTAAAGTAAAGGCAGATGATGTTTTCTCTGGGCCTAAAAAAGTGGTTGCGCCTAAAGTGGAAGCTCCGGCACCTGAAGTGCCTAAGGCAATTAAGACGGAAGCTCCAGAGGTTGAGGCTCCTAAAGTTATAAATAAGATAGACCTTTCCTTAATAGATTCTTCAACCCGACCTAAAAAATCAGTTAAGAAGGAGGAGGAAGCACCAGTTCCTGCTGCTAAAGCTGTTTCGGCTAAAGCGCCTGCAAAAAAACCAGCAGCTTCTGCTAAAAAAGAAGATGCTGCTATAGCTCCGAAAGCAGTTGCAGCTGATCATTCTATTCAACCGGAAAATGTACATGGCAAAATTGAAAATATTCAAGCAACGAGGTTAGAAGGACCTAAAATTATGGGTAAAATTGTTTTACCTGTCAATAGCGATACACGTCCAAAACCATTAAGCCAAGAAGAAAAGCGTACACGTAAGCGTATCCCAGTTCAAGGAAACCGTCCACAAGGTGGTGGTCAAGGTGGTGCCGCACCACAGGGTGGCCAAGGTGGTGGTTACCAAGGAAATCGCCCTCAAGGTGGTCAAGGTGGCGGAGGTTACCAAGGAAATCGTCCACAAGGTGGTGGTTACCAAGGAAACCGCCCACAAGGTGGTGGTGGCGCAGCACGTCCAGGTCAAGGAGGTCGTGGACCAAATAGGTTCGGTCCTGTTACTGCTGAACAAAAAGAAATCGATCAAAAAGCAATTCAAGATAAGATTAAGGAAACACAGGCTAAATTATCTGGCCAAGGTGGTAGAGGAAAGAGCATGAAGTCGAAATATCGTCGTGCCAGAAGAGAAGAAGCTGCTGAAAATGAATTGAATCAAGTAAGAGATACCAAATTACAGGTAACAGAATTTGTTACAGTAAGTGAAATAGCTAGTTTGATGGATGTAAGTTTTGCTGATATCATTAGTAAGTGTATGAATTTAGGCATCATGGTTTCAATTAACCAACGTTTAGACGCAGAGGTTATTGAATTAGTGGCAAGTGAGTTTGGTTTTGAAGTAGAATTCGTTGGATTAGAAGAAGCGCAAGAATTAGATGTTGAAGAAGAAGCAGAAGATCAGGCAAATTTAGTGGAGCGCCCGCCTATTGTAACCATTATGGGTCACGTCGATCATGGTAAAACATCTTTGCTAGATTATATCCGTAATGCGAATGTAGTTGCTGGCGAGGCTGGTGGTATCACGCAACATATTGGAGCTTACGAGGTAACATTGCCTAATGGGAAAGCAATTACGTTTTTAGATACACCAGGTCACGAAGCCTTTACGGCAATGCGTGCGCGTGGTGCTAAAATAACAGATATTGCAATTATTGTTGTAGCAGCCGATGATGCGGTGATGCCTCAAACAAGAGAAGCAATTAGTCACTCACAAGCAGCGAATGTACCAATGATTTTTGCTGTGAACAAGATTGATAAAGACGGCGCACAGCCACAAAAAATTTATGAGCAATTATCGCAAATGAATATTTTAGTAGAAGCTTGGGGTGGTAAATTCCAAAACCAAGAATTGTCTGCTAAGCAAGGTTTGAATGTAGACGCTTTACTAGAAAAAGTATTATTAGAGTCTGAATTATTAGACCTTAAAGCGAATCCAAATAGAGAAGCTACTGGTAGTGTAATTGAAGCGTCTTTAGATAAAGGCCGTGGGTATGTAGCAACTATTTTAGTACAAAACGGAACATTACGTCAGGGAGATTTGATTTTATCAGGCCAACATTATGGTCGTGTAAAAGCCATGTTCAATGAACGTAATCAACGTATTGAAGTTGCGCCTCCTTCAACTCCGGTAGTAATATTAGGTTTAAATGGAGCACCGCAAGCAGGTGAGAAGTTTAAAGTATTTGATGACGAAGCAGAAGCAAAAGAATTAGCTACTAAGCGTGCTCAATTATTAAGAGAGCAAGGCTTAAGAACTAGAAAGCATATTACGTTGGATGAAATTGGTCGTCGTTTAGCTTTAGGAAATTTCAAGGAATTAAACATCATCATTAAAGGTGACGTGGATGGTTCTGTGGAGGCCTTAAGTGATTCATTGCAAAAATTGTCTACTGAAGAAATTGCTATTAGGGTAATTCTAAAAGGAGTAGGTCAAATTTCTGAATCAGATGTATTACTTTCTGCAGCATCCGATGCTATCATTATTGGATTTAACGTTCGACCTTCTATGCAAGCGAATAAATTAGCCGAAACGGAAGGTGTGGAAATTAAATTATACTCTATTATCTACAATGCAATTGATGAAATCAAGAGCGCGATGGAAGGTATGTTGGAGCCGAAAATACAAGAGAAGATTGTTGCGAATGTGGAAGTTAGAGAAGTGTACAAATTTGACAAAGCAACCGTTGCAGGATGTTTCGTGTTAGATGGTAAATTAAGCCGTAATAGTAAAATTCGTATTATACGTGATGGTATTGTTGAATTCCCAAGAGGAGAAGGCCAAGCTGCTGAATTAGGAAGTTTGAAACGTTTCAAAGACGATGTGAAAGATGTTGTTTCTAATATGGAGTGTGGTTTGACAATCAAAAATTTCAGCGACCTGAAACCAGGGGATATAGTAGAAGCCTTCGAAGAAGAGGAAGTAAAACGTACTTTATAAAAAAATTAAGATTTGATAGTTGGGATAATCGTCCAGCTATCGGATCTTTAAACATTAATAAAAGTTTGATGAAAATAGTTAGCATTGTTTTTTCTTTGGTATTCTTGTCTATTTCTTTTTGTGCGGAAGCGCAAGTGAAAAAAGTACTTGCCGATAAAATCGTTGCCACAGTTGGCGATAAATTTATTTTAAGATCCGATATTGATAATGCTATTATAGATTTTAAAAGACAAAGTCAGGATCAAGAAGGCGTAATTACTCCAACTTTTTGTCAAGTATTAGAAGGGCAGCTAATTCGTAAAGCCTTGGTATTACAAGCTGAAAAAGATTCCCTTAACGTTACCGAAGACGAAATACAAAACGAGATTGATAGGAAAATAAGACTTTTCCTTAATCAGTTTGGCAGTAAAGAAGTTTTAGAAGAAGTGGCAGGCAGGACTATTTTTCAATTAAAAGAAGACTTTAGGATCTTAATTAAAGAACAACAATTATCTGAGCAAATGCAACAGAAAATTGTGGAGAAAGTAAAAATCACACCTTTTGAAGTGAGGGCGTTTTATAATAAAATCCCAGTGGATAGTTTGCCATTGTATGAAAGTGAAGTGCAAATAATGGAATTAGTTATGCATCCAAAAGCAAACAGAGATGTAGAAGAATATGTTATCAAGCAATTATTTGATTACAGACGTGAAATTGAAGCCGGTATAAATAAATTTGACCAATTAGTTAAGTTATATTCAGAAGATCCTAGTTCTAAAGAAAACTTAGGTCAATTCAATATTAATAGAAATGAAAAGAATTTTGATCCTGCATTTATGGCAGGCTCCTTCCGCTTAAAAGAAGGCCAAATTTCTGCGCCGGTAAAATCTAAATTTGGATACCATTTGATTCAATTAATCTCAAGGTCTGGAGACGACGCAGTAGTAAAGCACATCTTGCGCATTCCTCCAATTGGAGCCGATGAGATTAATGAAACTAAAACCTTCTTAGATAGTGTAAGGACTGCAATTGTTGCGGGTAAAACTACTTTCGGGGAAGCAGTAAATAAACATAGCGATGACGACCAAAGTAAATTTAGCGGTGGCGCGATTGCTGGTCGTGACGGGTCCACTTATGTTAATTATGACCAATTGGATAAAGACATGGTGATAGTAGTTAAAGGTATGAAACCAGGTCAAGTATCAGCCCCTCAAGTATATACAGACGACCGTGGTAGAAAAGCGGTAAGGTTAATTTATTTCAAGGAAAGAACCGAACCCCATAAAGAAAACCTAAAAGAAGATTACAATCGTGTTGCTCAACGTGCATTGGAAGAAAAAAAGGTGAAGGCCTTAGAAGCATGGTTCAAAGAGCGCATACCTAATTATTATATATATATTGACGAGTCTTATGGTACCTGTACCGAATTAAAAGACTGGATTAAAGTGGCAAACGCTATTGTTAAAGAAAAAACTTACTAGTCTAATAAAATATTAATCTAGTACAATAGGGAATTTTTAAGGAAGTATCGTAATTTTGGGCCTCCTTAAACTTCATCATGAGCGACGAAATTAAACACGAGTGTGGGCTAGCTTACATTCGACTAAGAAAACCCCTATCATACTATCTTCAAAAAAGAGGCACGGTTACATATGGATTAAATAAGTTGTATTTACTCATGGAAAAGCAGCATAACCGAGGCCAAGACGGAGCCGGAATTGCGACAGTTAAATTAAATATAGAACCAGGTAATCCATTCCTTTACCGTTTAAGAAGTAACGCACAGCAGCCTATTGCGGACTTGTTTTATAAGATTGGCCTTGAAATACAAGAGCTAGAAAAATTCCAGCCAGATATTGCAAAACATCCAGGCCTTATGAAGGGGCATTTGCCTTTTATGGGAGAAATTTTACTGGGTCATTTAAGGTATGGTACACAAGGGAAAAACAACGTTGAATTTTGCCATCCCTTTATTAAAAGAAATTTAGAACCCGCTAAGAATATCGCGTTGGCTGGTAATTTCAATTTAGTTAATACCGACGAACTGTTTCAAAAAATTGGATTAGCGCCTGGCGTTTTTGAAAAACAAAGCGACTTAGCTGCCATGATGGAGGTTATTCATCACTTTTTAGATAAAGAAGAAGCAATCAACCCCAATAATCCAAACATTGTCACTGTATTAAAAAAAGCAGCACAATTATTTGATGGAGGCTTTACAATAGGAGGCTTATTAGGAAATGGAGACAGCTTTATAATGCGTGATGCGCATGGTATTCGTCCTGCCTATTATTATATTGACGAGGAGGTTATTGTTGCTGCTAGTGAAAGAGCGGCCATTAGAACAGCGTTTAATGTTGCCGAAAATGAAGTAGTAGAATTAATGCCAGGCTGCGCCTTAATAGTAGACGGCAAAGGAAAGTACACCATCGAACAAATTTTAGCACCTGGGGAAAGAAGAGCATGCTCGTTTGAACGTATTTATTTTTCAAGAGGCAGCGATGAAAAAATTTACAGAGAAAGAATTGCATTAGGAAATCATTTAAGTAAAAGAGTACTAGACAGGATAGAAAAGGATTTAAAAAATACTATTTTTTCCTATATTCCTAATACGGCCGAAGTTGCATTTTATGGTTTAGTGAAAGGGATGGAACAATATTTGAATAAAATTAAAGTAGAACGTATTTTAAGTTGGGGTAATCAAGTAGATGCAGACAAGTTGGAAGAAATGGTTAATCGAAAAATTCGTCAAGAAAAAATTGCTATAAAGGATGTTAAACTAAGGACTTTTATTACGGACGACGCCAACAGAAATGAAATGGTGCAGCACGTTTATGATATTACCTATGGGACAGTGATAGCGAACCAGGATACCCTAGTCGTTATTGACGATAGTATTGTTAGAGGTACCACCTTAAGAGAGAGTATCATAAGAATGTTGTCTCGCTTATCTCCTAAGAAAATTATAGTTGTTTCCTCGGCTCCACAAATAAGGTATCCTGACTGCTATGGTATTGACATGAGTAAGATGGGCGATTTTATTGCCTTCAGAGCTGTTATTGCTTTACTCACTGAAAAGGGAATGGCTAATATTATTGACGAAGTATATAATAAAATTAAAGCACTGGAAGTGAGCGGAGAATTGCATACTGAAAATGTTGTGAGGCAATTATACAAGCCATTTACTCCTGAAGATATTTCCGATAAAATTGCACAATTAATTACACCAGAGGATATCACTATTCCTGTAGAAGTAATTTATCAGACTATTGAAGATTTGCATTTATGTTGCCCTACTAATACAGGCGACTGGTACTTCACTGGTAATTATCCAACACCTGGAGGTAACAAAGTTTGTAATAAAGCTTTTGTGAACTATGTGGAAGGCAAAAACGTTAGAGGGTATTAAGGCAAGTTATACGCGGTAACAAATTGCGTTTATATTCATTCCTGCACCTACTGATGCAAAAATAATTACGTCCCCTTTTTGCAATTCATGGTCCTTGTATTTTCCTCTCTTAACCATATCATATAAGGTAGGGATGGTCGCCACCGAACTATTTCCTAATTCATGAATACTCATTGGCATAATATTGCTAGGGACTTCCCTAATGCCGTATAGTTTGAATAATGCTTTGATAAAACCTGCATCCATTTTTTCATTTGCCTGGTGTAAGAAAAATTGCTTTACATCAAGTATGTCTACGCCAGCTTTTTCAATACATTCTTTCATAGCCAAAGGGACATTTTTAATGGCATATTCATACACCTTTCTGCCCTTCATTTTAATGTATTTAGTGACCTCGTCTGCCTCAGGATGATTTGATTTACCTAGGTATAAAAAATAAGCTTCATCAATGCAGTGGCTTTGAACACTAGCTGCTAAAATACCACTGTTGCTATCACTTGAGTTTTCTACAATACAAGCGCCTGCGCCATCACTAAAAATCATGCTATCTCTGTCATGGGAGTCTACCACTCGGCTTAATGTTTCTGCCCCTATCACTAAACATCTTTTTGCTAATCCCGATTTAATGAATGAATCTGCCTGTATCACTCCCTGAATCCAACCTGGGCAGCCAAATAACACATCATAAGCAACACAGTTTGGGTTATGAATACCTAGTTTATGTTTTACCCTTGAGGCAATGGAAGGGATGGTATCTGTTTGAATACTTCCTGCAACAACTTCTCCGAAATTATGAGCTACAATTATTTGGTCAATTGTTTCCGGATCAATACCTGCGTCTTCAATAGCCAAAGCAGCAGCCTTGGTTGCCATATCTGATGTATTCAAATTTTCTTCAGCATATCTTCTTTCTTCAATGCCAGTAATGTCTTTAAATTTTGCAACAATTTCTTCGTTAGGTGTCTTAATTAATTCGCCATGTTCGTCATAAAAGGTATTGTCTATAAAAGCCTGGTTCGTTTTTACGATGCCGGGGATATAACTACCTGAGCCAGTTATTATTGTTGCCATGGGGAGAAGTTAAAAATTGAAAGCAATTGTTGTATTCTAAGTTAAGAATTTTATGGTAAAATTATATGTATTTATCCCCTTTATTCCTTTTCACTTCTGCAACATATTCCTTGATAGACTGTTCCTTGTCCTTGCTACAAATTAGTAAAACATCCTTGGTGTCAACAATAATGAAGTCGTCAAGCCCTTGCACCACTACTAATTTTTCATTAGGCGCTTTAATCATACATTTTGTAGCATCTATTACAATCACATTGTCGGATGCAACTGCATTGCTGAAATAATCCTTTTCCATATTGTCATAAGCACTATTCCAAGTACCTAAATCACTCCATCCAAAGGAAGCTGGCAATACATACACATTGTCTGCTTTTTCCATTATAGCAATATCTATAGAAATATTAGTGCATTGTGGGTAAATACGCTGGATGGCTAGTTGCTCGTTTTCGGTATTAAAATGTTCTTTTTCACTATCAAATAGTTCAAACATTTCTGGTTGATGTTTTTCAAAAGCGGCTAAAATAGTTTTCACCCTCCAAGCAAAAATTCCGGCGTTCCATAAAAAATCACCACTCGCTAAAAACGATTGTGCAATTTCTAAGTTAGGCTTTTCGGTAAATGTTTTTACTTTATATACTCCTTTACTTACTTCTAGTCCTTCATATTGTATATAACCATAACCCGTATTTGGATGCGATGGCTTAATACCTAAAGTAACTAATGCTTTAATATTTTCAACAAAGTCTAGTGCGCTATATACAATATCTTGAAATTTATCTTCTTCTAAAATTAAATGATCGCTGGGCGCTACAATAAAAGTAGCTTCGGGGTCAATTAATGATAGTTTAAAAGAAATATAGGCGATACAAGGAGCAGTATTTTTCCTACTTGGTTCGGCAAGAATGTTTGCGATGGGAAGTTCGGGTAATTGATTTTTTACAATATCAATATATTCTTCCGATGTTACAATGAATATATTTTCTACAGGAATAAACTTGGCATATCTTTCGTAGGTCCACTGAACCAATGTCTTTCCTGTATTTAGGACGTCTAAAAATTGTTTTGGAAAAGAAGTTCTGCTCATTGGCCAAAACCTGCTACCTATACCACCAGCCATTATAGCTACATAATGATGTTTATTTTGCATACCTTTTTATTATTTATAAAATCCCCTCTTTCATTAAATCGTGAATATGAATCATGCCAACAAACTGTTGCCCCTCGGCAACAATAATTTGACTAATATCTTTTTGCTCCATCAGTGATAAAGCCTCTACTGCTAGTGCCACTGGGGAAATGGTAACAGGGTTGCTATGATAAATATCAGAAGCTGTTAAATCTTTTATGGATGCGTGTGCTTCTAACATTCTTCTTATATCTCCATCGGTAATAATACCAAGTACATTATTTTTATCGTCAACAACTGCAGTCGCACCTAGTCTGTTTTTTGAAATAGTAATAATCACTTCTTTCAATAAAGTTGATTTTAAAACAGCAGGCTTGTGGTTTACTGTTGCTATTTGGCCAGCAGTTAATGTGAGCCTTTTTCCCAAATTGCCACCGGGGTGAAATTTAGCAAAGTCAATTGCTTTGAATTCTTTTAATTCCATTAAGGACATTGCAATCAAGTCTCCCATTACCATTTGAGCAGTGGTCGACGAAGTAGGTGCCAAGTTATTTGCACATGCTTCTTTTTCAACGGTAGTGTTTATTATCCAGTTAGCTTCTTTTGCTAAATAACTTTCAGTGCTACCAACCATTCCAATAATTGGGTTACCAAAACTTTTAACTAGTTGCACTAAATTTTTAATTTCAGGGCTTTCTCCACTCTTACTAATGATCATAACAATGTCAGTAGGCATAATCATTCCAGAATCGCCATGAATTGCTTCTGCAGCATGTAAATAAATAGAAGGGGTGCCTGTTGAATTACATGTTGCCACAATTTTTTGAGCAATAATGGAACTCTTCCCAATACCACTAATTACAAATCTTCCTTGGGAAGCATGAACTGCTTCAACGGCTTTTACAAAACTGTCATTTATGAAATGTTCCAAGTCATTGATAGCAATTGCTTCAATAGCCAAGGTTTTTTTTGCAACGGAAATTATTTTGTTCGTCATAAGCTAAGTAAAGGAGTGGCAAAGTTAATGTTTCAGCAAGTTCTGCCCCCCTTTTCTCCCAAAACCTTAAAAAAAAGGTAATTATATAAAAAGGCAGTTTATTACACCATTGTTTAACTATTTTCGTTAACTTATAGGTGCAGTTTGCACCGAAACAGTTGATTTTAAGACAATTATAGATGCCTACCAGTAAAAAAGCGGTTAAAACAGCCGTGAAACCCATAAAAGAACAAAATCCTATTGACCAAGCTGCACTAATGCAGGCTTTACAACAATATTTTGGATTCACTGCATTTAAAGGTACCCAAGAAAAAGCGATTCATTCTTTAATGGGTGGCAGGGACACTTTTGTAATTATGCCCACTGGAGGAGGCAAAAGCCTTTGCTATCAATTGCCTGCTTTAATGTTACCTGGTTGCGCCATTGTGGTATCGCCCTTGATTGCCTTAATGAAGAATCAGGTAGACCTTGTGAGAGGTTATAGTGAAAACGACGAAGTTGCCCATTTTTTAAATTCATCCTTAAACAAAGGGCAGATTAAGGAGGTTAAAGCAGATTTACTTAGCGGCAAGACAAAATTGTTATACGTTGCCCCTGAGACTTTAACGAAACAAGAAAATATTGACTTTTTCACTGAATTAAATATCTCCTTTTTTGCCGTAGACGAAGCGCATTGTATTTCAGAGTGGGGACATGATTTTAGGCCAGAATACAGGAGGTTGAAAGAAATGATGGAAGAAATAAACCCTTCCATCCCAATAATAGCTTTAACAGC
>B570J29032_109958393_pt1 | contig 12700 bp, 24 predicted proteins | sample LakMenEpi16Nov12_FD_29032 | JGI IMG/M metagenome (IMG submission 29032)
AAAATTGAAGGACTTATTCATTCATATGAGGACGGTTATATCTACATATGTTCTGTTCGTCAGTTCGGTAGTGTTTGGGAAGAAAGACCTTCTAGTTTATATTCTTTAAGGGAACTGTGTGATTCTTATTACGGAGATAATGGAATTGTGGATGTTTATACCAACAACCCGAATTTAGAATTTCCTGAAATGGAGTTTGAAAATTATGGTGATGTTATGTATATTGAATCTGAGTATGATTACAGAGAGTGGATTAAACACACTAAAGCTAAAAATCTTATTAAAGATGTGACACAACGACTTGATGAGTGGGATGAAAGTAAAAATTTACCATTTAAGTACCGTCCTTCTTTTGCGCCACATTGGACAAGAGAAGATGTTAATGGATGGATTGAAGAATTTGAAAATACTAAGTGGGATTTTGTTGAACCAAGATCAATAAAAATAAATTATCTTGAAGAAGATACTGACGAATAAAAAAATATTATTATTTTTGTAAAATGGAAAATTTAAATAGTGTATGTTATGTTGGTTTTATAGGTGAAGTTCTATCAATAGAAGGCGCAGATAACATAGAATTGGTCTTAGTTAGTGGATGGCAAGCAATTACAAAAAAAGGTGAATACCAGGTTGGGGATAAGGTTGTAATTGCAACCACTGATGCTGTGATCCCAAAGGATTTATCTGATCTTATGCAGGTGACTAGCTACCTTCGTAAAGGTCAGCGAGTTAGAACCGTTAAACTTCGTGGGGTATATTCTGAATGTTTGTTAATACCGTTTAAGTACTTGGCACCAGAGTCTTTAGAGACAAATGTTGAAGAAGGTCACGACATGATGGGTATCTTAGGTATCACTAAATACGAACCTCCTGTTAAGATGGTTGAGATGAGTGTTGGTGGTAGAAAAATAAAATATCACCAAAACCCAAACTTCCATGTTTACTACAAGTTTCCTAACTTGAAGAATGTTCCTGAGTTATTTACTGAAGAAGATAAGGTATCTATAACTAGAAAAATTCATGGTACAAACGCAAGATACGGTATTGTTAAAAAGAAAAAAATTACAATTATTGATCGTATAAAAAAGTTTTTTGGTAATGAATGGGCATTTTACGAATATGTTTACGGATCTCACAACGTTGAAAAAGGTTCTGATTCGCAAGGTTTCTATTCTACCGATGTTTGGAGAACAATTGCTGAAAAATACGAAATTAAACAAAAACTTTGGAAATATGTGAAATCTTATTATAGTCATAGAACATTTAAAAGTGGAATTATTATTTACGGTGAAATTTACGGACACGGAATTCAAAAAAATTACGATTATGGATTACAAGAAATAAAATTTGTTGGATTTGATGTCGAAGTAGATGGTGAATACAAAAGTTTTTTTACTGAAAGAGGTATATTTGAAAGTTTGTCTTTACCTACGGTGGAACTTTTGTACACAGGATATTGGTCTAAAGAAAAACAAGACAAGTATGTGTTTGGAAATTTTATCGAAGGAACTAAAATTCCGCACGAAGGTATTGTTGTTAAGTGTTTAAGTGGTGATCGTCACAAAGTGGCAAAAGTTATAAATCCTGATTACTTAATCTACGGAGAAAAAAATAATGTTGGTGACTCCCATTGATGGGGTCACCTTTTTTACTTATAATTAAAAACAAACTATAATGGGAGAAGAAAACGACCAAAATAAAATAAAATGGGAATTAAAAAAATTAAAAAAGAAAATGATCAATTAAATTTAAATTTAATTGAAATGTTGGGGGCTTTTGATACAAGTAAAACAAAAAAATACACTCAATTCTTAATCAAAGTTTTGAACAAAAGAATAAAAGAGTATGAAAATTACCCTCAACTTGTAGAAAATGAAAATGTTATTGATAAAATTTTACCTTTGAATTCTTGGAAAAATTTACAGATTAGGAATTATGTTTGTGATTTTTTATTTTCTTGGAATCAAATGAAAACTTTCATTGAATTTTGTGAATTAATGGAAAAAGGGTTAATTGAAGAAAATGACATCAGTAAATACGATTCATGGGAAATGTTAGAACATAATCTTTTTTATGCTAAAAATAAAGAAATGTTTAAAAAATCAAAAAAAGACATTAAGGTTATATTCGAAGATGAAAAGTATCTGATTTTCAAACCAACAAGTTATTTGGCATCATGTTCCTATGGTTATCAAACTAAATGGTGTACCGCAATGGTGAATGATCCAGATTATTTTTATCGTCACAGTCACAATGGTATTTTAATTTATTTGATTGATAAAAAAGAAAATAAAAAGTTTGCGTTTTATAAAAGAGTTTCTGATAATGATGTGGATGATCATGAACAGTATATTTTTAAAACTTTCAATCAGCAAGATAAACAAATAGATACTATTCAAACAGGATTACCTGTTGAAATATTGAAAGTAATAATGTTAGAAATGGACATTACGAACCCGACTAACTTACCAAATTATAAATTATTTTCTGAAGATGAAATTTCAAAAATGAAATATTACATCAACTTGAATGAAGAAGTTACTGAAAATGTAACACGACCACGTTTTAGAAATATATACCGAAGGTTAGAAGTTCTAAGAAACAATGAAGAGATTAATGAAGCTGAAATTGTTTCAGAATCTGAAGAAAATGTTGAAAACACATCAATTTAATTATAATATTATATGAAAAAAGTAGAAATAAAAGTTAGGTTTGCTAATGAAAGTAATTACTACAATAAAATAACTATTGACCCCCAAAAAATAGAAACCCCAACAATCCTGAATAAAGAAGTTTTTTTTACAATTGACGGTATAAGAGTTGCGACTAAATCAGAAGATTGGGAACAAATAAAAAAATTAATTAATTAATATGAAAAAATTGGATACATTTTTAACATTTGTTTTTTTAATAAATGTAATAGGATCATTTTTTATGAGTGATTTGTTTGGTACTTTAGGATGGAGCTGTGCTTTACTAACACAATTAAGAATTAAAGAACTATTTTAATGAGATATCATGCTAATTTTTATGTAAACAGATTAGTTTCTGAATGGTTAGAAAATGATAAGATAATCATTGCTTGTGATTTAGATGATACTATCATACCCAAAAACAATGAAATAAAGACAAACTGTGATAAGATGGTAAAACTTATCCTTGATTGTCAAAAAGAAGGTATTATATTTCTAATTAACACTGCTAGAAGTAAAGAACAGTTAAAAACTGTAAAAGAAGAAGTTGAAAATCTTGGAATAAAAGTACATGGTGTGAATGAGATGCATCCCGAATGGAATAAAGACTATGGTGTAAATGGAAAGTTGTATGCTAACATTTTTTTAGATGATCGTGGAGGTTTTTGGGATTCATATTGGACACTATTTACAACTTTAACACATGTAAAAATTAACAGAAAAAAAATATCAACAAGTAATGATTGATAATTATGAAATATTAGAAAACGGTCTTATTAGACAAATTAAAATATTGGATAAAATACAAAGTTATGATTTCCAATACGTTGACGAAAGATATAATAAATATGGCGAAAAGGGCCCGCAAATGGCCGGTTTACGACTTGGTTATTTAATAGGTAATCTTGGTTATATTCCTAAATCTATTTTAGATATTGGATATGGTAATGGTGATTTTTTAAAAGTAACAGAACAGGGAATTGAATCATATGGAAATGACATTTCAGGATATCCAATCCCAACGGGATCCAAGTTTGTTAATAATATTTTTGATAAACACTATGATGTTATCTGTATGTTCGATGTACTTGAACATTTTGAAGATATTTCATTCGTTAAGGACTTAAGTTGTGATTATATATATATAAGTTTACCTTGGTGTCATAATTTTTCTGATGATTGGTTTGAAAATTGGAAACATAGAAGACCAGACGAACATTTGTGGCATTTCAATGAAACATCCATAACTAATTTTTTTAAAGAAATGGGATTTGAATTAGTAATACATTCAAACGTTGAAGATATAATAAGAAAGTCAACAGATAATAACCCAAATATATTAACTTGTTTATTCAAAAAGACAAAATGAGATTTGGATTCAAAATATCTGGATGTTTTGGAGATGTCTTATATTCAACACCAGTATTAAAATATCTCAGTCAGTGTCACCAAGATAAATTGGATGTTGAAACAAATTATCCTGAAATATTTGAAAATAATCCTTATGTTGGTTTGATTTATAATCCTGAAAAAGGTGAAATTATGCCTCATGATCAAATTTTTTATGATTGTAATGGTCACAATTTTGGTGACATACAAAAACAAATAAGAAAAATGCATTTAACTGATTATTGGTCAACTCATTTAGGATTTATTTTATCTCCCAAAGAAAAAACAATTGAATATTATCCATCCGAAATTGATTTTGAATTACCTGAAAGTAATTATGTGGTTATAAATCCATCAAAAACATGGGAATGTAGAACTTGGTCAAAAGAAAATTGGGAAAGACTTACAGAAAAAATATTGAATTTGGGAATCAAGGTTGTAGTTACTGGTAAAAACATTGTTTACGGAGATAATGATCAAAAAACATTTTTAAAAGTTGATAATTCAAATGTCATCAATTTGGTCGATAAACTTAACCTATCACAACTTTGGCACCTACTACAAAATAGTTTAATGGTCATAACAATGAACGCTGGTTTGCTACCTTTTGCAGGTTCTACAGACTGTAATATCTTACAACTTGGCGGAGCTATCGACCCAAGTTATAGAACTCCATTCAGACATGGTACACAAGATTATAAACATAAATTTATTGGTGGGTCTTGTAAGTTACTTTGTCAATCAGATATGAAATATAATGTTTTAGAGGACAAAAAAATAACAAGATGGAATGGATATCGATCACCTGGTTGTTATGAAAATAAACCAACTTTCGAATGTCATCCATCCGTAAACGGGGTTTTTAATGAAGTTTTAGAAATTTTAAAAAATGAAAAAAAAATATATTGATAGAATAGAACTTGTTAAGGATTTAGATACTTTTTATCCAAAAGGGAAAGGTGTTGAACTAGGTTCTTTTAAAGGGGAATTTGCTAAAATTATTTCAGAAAATTGGAGTGGTAAACTTTATCTTATAGATGTTTGGAGACCATTAGATTTTGACGAATATGACGACACATCTAACCATTTTAATCATTCAGACGCTTATAGAACCTGTATTGATAATTTAAAAGGTTATGAAAATAAAACATTTATGTTACGGATGGATGGAAACGAAGGGTCTAAACTATTTTCAGATGAATCATTAGATTTTGTTTATATTGATGCCAATCACACTTATGAATCGGTGAAAAATGATTTAGAAATTTGGTATCGTAAAGTTAAATCAGGTGGAATGATTATGGGTCATGATTATTTACCTGATTATTTTTATGAAGGTAAAGAAGGGAAGGATCAAGCTCTTTACACTTTTCCGAATGGAAAACCTGAAGAAGCTAAATACGCGGGCATGTTCGGTGTAAATCCGGCGGTTAATGAATTTTGTGAAAAAAATGATTATGAACTTAACAAAACTGAAGAATTTTTGGCTACATGGTGGTTCGTTAAAAAGTAATTGAAATGAAAAAAATACCCATAGTTTTACATTGTACTGAAAATTATCTGAAAAATTCTTTGAATCTGATTAAATCGCTCCAATCATTCCACGACGACCTTATTTACTATCTTTATACTGTAAATTTTTTATACGAAAGTAATGATGAAGATATTGTAAGTATATACTACAATAAAACAGGTATAGAAAATAGTATGTCATTTGTTGGAAATAAAAATGATACTGCTAACTTAAACATGTTTAAATCTGTTTTCTTGAAAAGTGAAATAATTTTGGACTCATTAATCAATCAAAAGTTAGATCAGGCAATTTACATTGATTCAGACATGATACCAACTGGGAATATTTCGTATTTGTTTCAATTTTTTACTGAATTAGAAGATTACCCCTTAATCCAAAAAGGTTTGTTTGAATATCAAATAAACTATGGTAGGGGAAATCCGTTTCATAACGGGGGATTTGATAAAACAAATATTTTAGAATTTCCTCTTATGGATTTATCTTACGTTCCTATTGAAAATAGAAGTCATTATTCGGTATCATCAATTATGATCTATAATCAAAAATGTTTACAATTTATTAGAGAATATGATTTTATAAATAAATTATCCAACAAATTAGATATAGAAAAAATCAAATATTATTTTCCATTTAGTGATGAAACAACAATCAATGTATTGTTATGGAAATACAAATTTGACAAAAGGTTACCCACCCTTCAAATGAACATTGACACATTAGAAAACGTAATTGAATTTTATGAATCAAATAATGACAGTGAAAAAGAAATTAGTCCATTTATCAGAGTACCTGACAAAAAAAATCGTAAGAACATACTTTTTTTTCACGGAGTCAAAGGAGAACTTTCAAATAAATTATCTAATTACCAAAGTGAAATATTTGATTTTAAAATAGATTTTATTCAGAATAAAATTTTCATTTTAAGTAATTGCGATTTCCAAAGGGTGTTAAAATTTGTCGTGTTTGATCAAAATAAAGAAGTATATACCTTTGAAAGTTACATTAGTAAAAATGAAGAATATTGGGTTTCCACTAATAAACTTCTGATTGACTATCAAAAAATAAAAATAAAAATTTTTGATGAAGACAAACTAATTTATAATTATGAAAATATTGGGTAATATAAAATGTTAATTCAATATTTATATTTATGAAATTTTTATTGAAAGAATCACAAATTGACAGTTTATCAAAAGAAATATTAAAATCTGTAAATAACATAGGTTATTTTGATACTTTATTAAGATACAAATTTCCATTTAAAGCCGCAAGTATATTTTTAAAACCAAAAAATAAAGAATATTTCACCCCGAAGGAATTAACTGAAATAATGTATTATTATGTTTTTTATGCAAAACAAATACCTAGCAGAATAGAATATAAAAATTTTATTATTGAAAACAGGGAAACCGATTCTGAAGGTTTTTATTGGGACACGGACATAATAAAAAATCCAAAAAAAAAGTCATTAACTGAAACTTGTTTTGGATATGCCCAACCATTTTGGGAAGACAAAAAAATTAGTTATTTTGGTAATTTAACCCAAATGCTTTTAGTCGCTCGATTTGATTTCTATACTAAAGGTGATTGGGCTGATCCTGATGAAGAATACATCGAAGAAGATAAATTTTCCAAAAGTTACCAATTTGATATGTCAGGTCTAAAGTTTAGAACCTTGGATGAAGCAAAAAATTGGTATTTGAATGATTACCCAAAATTAGTAGTTGAATTTGCAAATGATTTTTTTGAAAGTGCAAGAACTTTTGAGGAAAATAACTGATTATTTTATTTGTAAAATTACTTTTTGTTTATTATATTTACATCCATGAAGATAATCTTTTTAGATAACGACGGTGTAATTTGTCTTTCTACTAATTGGGGGGGACGAACAAAAAAATGGGCGAAATACCGTTCAGCAAATCCCGACAGTAGTAGGGAAAAGAAAGACGCCCCTGTATTTGTTCGATTTGACGACTTTGATAAAAAGGCGATTAAGATTCTTAATGAGATAATTGAAGAAACAGGTTGTGAGATTGTTGTAAGTTCTGATTGGAAGTTACATGCGACATTAGAAGAACTTGGGGATTACTACGAAAGTCAGGGAATAATCAAACGTCCAGTTGCCGTAACACCAAACATTCAAAATTGTACCGTTCATGGTAATTTATTCATATGGTCACCACGATGGGATTTAGAACAAACAAGAACTATTGAGATCAGACAATACCTACACGATCATCCTGAAGTAACACACTGGGTTTCAGTTGATGATTTGAACATGGGTAAGATTGGTGAACCATGGAAAGACGAATGGGCGATTGATAACTTTGTTCTTACATCAAGATCAAGTGAAGGAATTAAACAATCTGGTGTTAAAGAAAAAATAATTAAATATTTGAAAAATGACTAAGGAAGAAATGAATGATTATCTTGAGTCCATAGGTGGACTTGAGAATGGTTTTTATTTGGATAGACCTCCGATAAAAGATTGTGGTTTTTTTAGTGTTAACAGTGGATGGTATCCATTAATTAAAGATCTAATAAATGATCTGATAAAGTTAGGTTGGAACAAACAAGTTTGTCAAGTGAAAGAAAAGTTTGGTGGTTTAAGATTCTATATAAATGAAGGTTCGGAAGAAATACACAACAGAATCTCAAACGCCGAAAAACTTAGTTACGAAATATGTGAATTATGTGGTCAAAAGGGTGAATTAAGAACCAAAATAAGATGGTTCACAACTTTATGTGATGAACACTTTGAAAAAAAACATCAACCATTTATATGAAATGAAAAGTATTTGGCAAATATTCAAGGGAAATGAGCATTTGATGGATTTAGCTCCTGTAGAAGAACTTATAGACTATACTCAAGAACTTGAAGGACAAGTAATGGAAAAAAAAATTGAAAATAACTATGATAAACAACATATGTTAAAATCGATGTTATCTGATATATTAACAAGTTGTAAGGAATATGAAGAAAATAAATTACTACAAGACAGATATCCTGAAATTTATCAAAAAATGGAAGCGGATACTTTAGTTAAAAACTTAATGGATTATATTATAACTATGAATGCTAAAAATGATTTGAGGTTGTGAAAGAAATTATTATAAGTGAAAATTGTTTTGGTCCTGATGTTTTAATTGATCAAGAAAGTTTATTTGTTCATAAATATGAAAACAGGGATCTGAAAAAAATTGATAATATAAAAAAAATTTTAATAAAAGAGTTAAATGAGTTGAGAAATGATTTGACTATAAATGATTGGACTAAAATATTAGAAATAATAATTGATAAGCCCAATAAATATGAATATGATGTAGATAACTCGACTGAAATAAAAAACTGTGAACAATGTGGAAATTGGAATCATAAATATGTTTTTAAAAAAATAAAATGAGAAAAACTGTAAAATTATTTAATATAAACAATGAAAATTATTTAGTTTCAGCCGACCCAATCAAAGTTGGTGATTTGGCGGTTGTGACAGTTGGTGGTGAATATCCAAATATAGTTAAGTGTGAAAATGAAATGGTTTTGAATTTGATTACAGATTCTAAACTTTCCCTAACTAAAGCATTCAAAGTTGTTGCAGAACCGAATCAGTTAGATCTTTCGATTGATGAACTATCAAAAATAGAAGAAAATCAATGGTTTTGTTTGATTGAAGAAGACGAAAGTGAACTTGATGAAAGAAAAGATTGGGGGTTTTCTTTACCAACAACTAAAAAAGTTAAAGTCATAGTAGAATAAAATGTCAGAATTATCTATTTTAACACCGAAAGGTTACGGAAAAGTTGATCGAATTTTTTTATCAGAATTAGGTTTTTTTATGTTGAAAATTAGTTTTGAAAATGGTACATTTACAACATATAACCTCGGAAAACATAATATAGATGATAATATTTTTACAAATGAATTAATGATTTATGAAGAAAAAGAAAATTAAAATTTTAGTGGATGGTAAAATAGTTTCGGCAAAAATCGAAAATGACTTCCATTATTTAGGTGGAAAAAAAGTAGTTTATGTATTACCAAATAATGTTACTGGTAACACTTCTTTAGAATTAACAAAAATAGTCGAAGATGAAAAAGTTAATTAGTTTTTTATTTTTAACTATTGTTTTTTATTCTTGTGAATTCAAACAATATAGATATGAAATTAAAGGTAAAGTTTACATACCAACAGGTGGTGTAAGTGGATTACATGATGCGGTTTGGTTTACTGACACAATAAGTTTTGATGGTGATACCGCTTATTATTTCAATAGTGACGGAAGCGAAGTCAGAATCCAACCACCATTCACAATTATCGATCATTCATCCAAAACCCAAAAAAAATGAAATACTTTTATCTACTGTTACTTTTAGTTTTATTTTCTTGTGTGCCAAAGTACAAATACAAAATAATTAATTCCAAAGGGGATAAATTTTATTGTAACTTCTATAACGAAACGAGTCAAGGATGTATACTTTTTAATAAAAACCCTGGTTTGAATAATACACCAGGAGAACCATTCATTATTTGTGGTAATTACAAAATTGAAAAATTGAAATGAAGAAAATAAAAATAGACCCAAAAAAAGTTATTAAAACTGAACCAAAAATGGTTAAACAAGGGGCAGATGCCGGGATTTTATTGGTAATGATATTAGGATTTTTGTTAGGAATGACATTGATATCTTTATAAAAAATGAGTTTTGACAAAAAAATATTAAACCTTAGTAGAACAATTTATCAAACTTCGATTATGTCACATGGTACAAAAGAAGATCCATCAAAACAAATTGAACAGATAAAAAATTTGATCAGAGAATTTATAAGGGTTGAAGTGGTTCCATATGAACTTACTGATTCTGAAAAAATGTCTTTTATCCTTAAAAATGAAATGAATATTTGTGAAGCGATATCCAAGGGACATAAAGCAACAGATCAGGATGAATTTGCTGAAGTTAGAAAAAAAATAAATAAGTACAGAAAAGATTTAAAATTAATATGAGTGCAAACAAAATACCACATCTTTCAGACGATTTACAAAATGGACCAGATGGTGTATTCGAAGACCAAAATGGAAAAAACCCTTTAATTGGTTTAGATAGATATCACTACAATGATGAAGATATGTCAATTTGGGATAATACTTTAAGAGATGGATTAGAAGATTTTGAAGTTTACGAAACAATTCAAAAAATAAGAAACTATTATAATGGTCATCACAATATTGATGGAAGGCCACCATCTAAAAAAGATTTCAATGATTATCTTGATTCATTACAAAAAGTTTAAGATATTTAAAATAAAAAAAAACAATGACAGAAAAAGAACTAACCCTTTTGGGATTCAAAATGGAAGAAATCAAAGAATATGATGAAGATAAGTCTTACTATTACGTATTAGACATTGTTGATGGATTAACATTGATTACACCAACTAACGAAGAAATAAAAAATAATGATTGGCATGTAGATTTTTTCGATACCGAACCTTTAGTACGATTCAAAAACTTTGGCGAATTACAGGCATTGATAAATCAATTAACTAACGCAATTGTAAAATAAAACTCATGAACGATAAAAGAGAACTCCAAGGTAAACTTATGGATAATCATAGAAGAATTCTTAATGAAATATCCGATATAAAATCCAAAAATTATGAATTATCACAAGAAGATAAGTTAAAAATTCAGGAATTGGAAAAACAACTCAAGTTGGTTGCAGGTAGTCTTTACAATCTTTATAAACAATAAAATGTCTGATTTTGGTAAAGTAAAAATATGGATTGAAAAAGTTATTTTATCTTGTAAAACTTGGGACCAAATAATCACTTCAGAAAAACTTGTAAATAATTTCCAAAAACAAATGGAAATTGACAACTTCGATAAAATGTTATTAGAACCTTACTTAATCCATTTACAAAATCTTATTCACCTACAAAAAAAAGAAATATTTCAAAAAACTATAGTAAGTAACTTTAATTAATTTTTTTCTTTTATATTTGTGTTGTGATAATAGAAAAACTTTCAAATATTCCACAATCTAGTGGTTGTTACCTTTTCAAAAATGAAAAGGGTCAGATCATCTATGTGGGTAAGTCAAAGTTTTTACCCAAACGAGTTAAGTCTTATTTTCAAAAAAATCACAAAGATCAAAAGACAACTTTGTTGGTAAACGAAATTCGTGATGTCGAGTTCATGACTACTAACGACGAATCACAGGCTCTTTTGTTGGAGGATGAACTTATCAAGTCTTTGAAACCCAAATACAACATCAAGGCAAAAGATGACAGATCTCGTCGTTGGTTTATTACTTTGACTGATGAGGAGTTCCCAAGACTTTTGGTTTGTAATCCTTCTAACTTTTTAGGTGAAGTTCTTTTGGAATCTACAAGTTCCAACTCTTGTTATGAGATCTATGAAATGGTTCACGACATCTTTAATCTTCGTTCTTGTTCTTACAACTTGACTGAAGAAAACATTTCAAACGAAAAGTTCAAGACTTGTTTGGAGTTTCATCTTGGTCGTTGTAATGCTCCTTGTATTTCAAACATTCTAAAATTCTCCTACAAAAAGATTGTAAGTGAAATGAAAGAAGTATTTTCTTTTGAGTTTGACAAGGTTCGTAACCGTTTGAAAAGATCTATGAAATACTTTTCTGAATCTATGGAGTTTGAAAAAGCTCAAGAGTTCAAAACTAAAATTTCTGTTATTGATTTACTTCAGAAGAAACTTGAGCCTTTTCGCGTTCGAAAGTATAATGATTTTGCTCGCCAGTTCAAAGAGTCTTTGGGTCTAATCAATGTTCCTACTTTGATCGAAGCGTTCGATAATTCACACAATGCTGGTGACTGTCAGGTGTCCGCTCTTGTTCGTTACAAGAATGGTAAAACTGATAAGTCAAACTATCGTAAGTTTAACATCAAAACTGTTGAGGGTCCTGATGATTACGCATCTTTTTCTGAAGTTCTTTCTCGTCGTTTTACAAGACTTTTGAATGAAAAACAAGAGTTACCTTCACTTGTTGTTATTGATGGTGGTAAAGGTCAGTTGGGTGTTGCAAAACAAGTATTTGAATCTCTTGGTTT
>B570J29032_109958392_pt1 | contig 12696 bp, 25 predicted proteins | sample LakMenEpi16Nov12_FD_29032 | JGI IMG/M metagenome (IMG submission 29032)
AATCCCTTGTTTCATGTCGCTATCTGTAAAGCCTTGGTTTAATCCTTTTTTTACAAAACCCATATCGCTAGTCTTTTCTAATTCCTTTATTTTATTTCTACTCCAAACCAAAGCCTCTTTGCCTCCCCAAGCGTCGTACATTAAACGACCGCAACCATCTTCATAAGAGCTAGAGGTTTGTAAATCAACCTCGTGACGGCTTAAATACGAAAACATCCTTTTAATCGTATCAACCGACACAGGCTCGCCGTTTGCAAGCTGGTTGGCTCTTTGTTTGCCTACTGGCGTTCCGCAAGGCCCCCAGCCGTTCTCATCAACATATTTTAAAACCCTTCTAGCGTTGTTTCTGACCGCCTCGGGATAATCTGAATATGATTGCTCGGCTTTGTCTAGCATTGCTTATTCGTTTAGACAAATATACAAATAAAAAAAATTAGGAAACAAAAGGGGATTACAGTCAAAATCTAGGCCTCAAGAATTTCCCTATATTTTAAAGGAATATCCTCAATTCCTTCAATGACGTTGTTAATCAAATAAAACAAAAGACCAGTAACCAATTCTGCTTTTGTCTTTGGCATTATTCCATTATTTGCCATTTTTAGAGTAGCCTGGTAAATAGATATTTTTTTAGCTACCATTTTTTCGAATTCTCTTGTCATAGCTTTCCTCTTAATGTTTGTGGCACTATTGTTTTAGTTCTGTTTAAAGTGACAACAAAGTCCGTGTATTTTATTCCTAATTGTCTAAATGATGCCGTAGGCGCTTTTATCGTATAACCATCGTATCCCTTGGAGGTTGCCCAACCTCCAAAATCTATATATAACTTTAATTCAGTCATCATTTCGGCAAATTCAACTGGATTTGAAGCTGCAAATCGACCATCAAATAACTTAGTTTGATTTGTTTTGGCTTCCCAATTTTTTATAACCATTTTTTCATAAGCCTCCCTTTCTGTTTCCCATTGCGAATAAAGAGAACCATAACTGTCTATTTTCATATCTGATTTTTTAATCAATGCTGGCAAAACATTTTTATCTTTTCCAATAGCGTAAAGATTTGCAACTGAGTATTGTGATTCAGCCGCCCAATATGTACCGTTTCCAAAAGCGTTATCTCTAGCTCCATACAATTCGCCTTTAATATATCTGTTTATTAAATTTTCAGCTTTTAGATTTTGAGAAGGCACATCTGAAATACCTCTGTAAAGAATTGTATATTCAGGGTCTTTCGATAATCTAATAAACTCCTCGTTTGATACAACCTTTGGAAGGCCTCTAAATCCTTGAAGTTCTGCAATTGCATTTTGTACGGTTTCATACTTTCCGTCAATAAGTTCAGGGTCTGAAATGTTTTTATTGCCTTTTACTATTTTGAGATATTCATTTTTAAATTGGTTGTAATCTGTATATTTTGCTTGAGTTGGTATAAACGCTTGCTCAGCTTCTATTCTAGGCGTAATACCTTGCGACGGCGTGGCTGGAATTCTTGGAGTTGCATTAAACCATTCAGGGAAATTACGACGCGCGTAAGCCTCGGAAACATAGACAACAACGCAACTGCAATTAATTGTTTGAGATGGGCCGCCATTTATATCGCCTGGCTTATCCATTAAAACAACCTCGCCTTTTGGTGTTAAAAAATCAAAAAATCCGTTTGCTGGTATTGGTTTATTTTGCGCTTGGATATGTTGAAACCTTGGCTCCTTAGCTCCTCCATGTATCCACAATTTCCAAAGAGTTGTTCCAGTCTGTTTGGCCCAATCCTCGGCGGAACGTTTCTTTCCTTCGTTGTAAGCTCGTGTCGATTCAGTCCTAGCAATTGCCCTGGCTCTCGCAATATTTGGTATTTGCTCAAGTAAAAGACGCTCCAGCTGGAACGGGTTTAAACCTTGCTCAATTCCTTCGCCAAGTATATTTTGGATTTGCTCTAACGTGTTATCATTTACGCTAGTAATTAGATTTCCAAGGTTTTGCAAAACCCAATCCTTAATCCATTCTCTCCAGGTATTTAAAAAGAAATCGTCAGGAATGTAAGCCTTTTCGCGGTTGTCTTGTCTTATTCTGTTAAACTCTTGCTTAGCCGACTCAACAAAGACCGTTTGGTAGAACTTAATATAAGCCTCTTGCATTGGCAAAGGCGACGGATTTGGCTTGGCTTGTAGCTTTAGAGCCGCGGTAAATAGCTTAATCCCAAGGCGCTCGTATTTCTTTAGGTCAGATTGTGCCGACCTTCTAACCTTGGAATAATTTATAAGCTTCATTTTTTACGCTGGGAAATCGCTAAAATCCGTTTGTGCATTACCTAAAGCCTCATCGCTTGGAATTACGTTGCTAGGTATCCAATGCACGTCCATTGCTGGGTCTTCGCTAGCGTGCCAGTTTAACAAGCTTCTAACTTCGTTGCCTGTAAAGTATGGAGATTTTCCGTATGTATCTAGGATAACTTGCACGTCAGGTTGCAATTCGCTAAAGCTGGAAATATCGAAATCAATAACGTAATCCATGCCGTAAGACTTGCCAAGCCATTGCGTAAATTTCTCCTCAATCATTTGAAGTTGTGGCATAATTACATCGGTAACCAAAGCCTTTTGAGCGCCTTCCAAATTGGCATAGGTCGCGTTAGATGTAAACAAAACAGGGTTAACTCCCCAAAGACCGCAAAGCGTTTGCAAGTCCATGTTCTGAGAGTTAATAATGTCCATCGCAACTGGCGACAATCCGATTGCATCGTAACGCAAAGGAATAGAAGACGCAACGATTTTATTAATGTTTTTATTGCCGTTTATCCTCTCATCAATCCGTTCGTCCATCTTGGCTCTTTGGTCAGGGGACGGCCAAAACTCAGGGTTTGTAATATTTGGCGAAATAATTCCTTTGGCTCCTCCGTTTTGGAAAGTCTTTTGCTTGGCAAAGGTCGCCTCGTTATTAGCTTGTAAGGTTGTTAAACCAGCCAAAAGAGGAGGCATTCCACGCAATTGCGCGCCATTCAAATCCCAGGTTAAATTGGTTGTTTTAATGTGTAATACCTGGTTAGCTGGTATCTCAATATTTTGGTCTCCAATTATCAATTTGTAGCCTCGTACTGGCTCGAATAAGCTACCAGCCACAATCTCGACATAGTTAGACGGCAAAACGTACATCTCCTTAATTTTGCCCTTATTAAGGCCATCCTGAGGAGCAAAGCCGTAAACGAAAATCTCGCCGCTAGTATTGTACCACGTTAGCATCGAATCCAAAAACTCGCTCCAAGTTTGCATTGGATTAGGGTTTTTAATTAGCTGGCTTACTGGGTCGGTATAACTTACATTCTCAAGCTCCTTTTTACGAAATGCTATGCTTTGCAATCTGTTAAGTTCCTTCGAGTTATACTTTCCGCCTCTGTATTTCTTGGATGCTTCGCTCTCTTTGTAAACGTAGGTCGGGCATTGCTTGCCTTTCTCGGCTATCTTTCTAATGATTGAGTAAACCAGAGCGTTTCCTTTGTATCCCTTGTCGATAAAAGTTTGCTGGTTTGAGTCATACCAAACAACAAGCGTGGAGGCCGTAAACTGGCCGTAAAGTATCTGATTGAGTAGGTTTACATCGGGGTAAGTCTTTGTCGGCGTTACTTGTGGCGTGATGTAATTCTGAAGAGCCTTTAATAGCATAGCATATTCGTTTTAACAAATATACCTATTTATTTTTTTCTAAAAATGCAAGTCCATAAAACCAAATTACAACCATAACCACGCGAGCTAGCCAATGCCAGGTAAGCGGATTAAAATCCAAGGTCACAAATACGATTAATAGGTAAGTGATAAACATCAAAATAAGCGAGGCAATTGTTTCTTTTGTCATATTGAGAATTTAAATTCTTGTTTCTTTTTTAATTCCATCATTGCCAAATATCTCAACGCGTCAATCGCGTGGTTATAATCGTCAATAGGACTGTTTAGGCTTTTACCAGTCTTGTCTTTATCCCAAGTATAAGAGCGCAATTCCTTTATTAGATTTGTGCTTTCTTTAGTAACTAATAGCTTATGTTCTTGCAAAATCTGAATGCCAAACTTAATCGAGTCGGCTCCCTTTAGGACTGGTTTAATGTTAAATCCTGAGCGGTAAATTTCCTCAATACTTTTCGGTTCGGCCGAGTCTGCATAGATTTTGTCGGTTTTATTTATTCCTAATCGGCTCATTTCTCCAATGATGTCAGAGTTTAGCATCCCTTGGCGGTAAATTTTCTCATCAACAATTAAACAATCGTCGTATTGATAAACTCCAACCAATGTCGTTGGGTCGTTTGTAAATCCAAAGTCCATGCCGTAGCCAATTATCTTTGCATTTGCTGGCACTTGGTCGATTGATGACCAATTAGAGAAAATAACACCGTCTAAACTTCCAACCTGACCAAGGCCGTAAACCCTCCACCAATTCTCCCAGTACTTAGATGTCTTAGCCTTTTCTTTTGCCTTCTCTATTTCCTTTACAATTGCAGCGTCTAAGGCTTCGTTGTCTTTGTAGGTCAATATTACAAAGTCCGAGTCTTCGTCTTTTATAAGCTCTGTATGCACCCAAAACTCTTGGGTTGGATTATAATCTAAATAAATAAAATCCCTTGTACGGATTGATAATTGATTGTAGGATTCAAAGTCGATATTGTTGCACTCATTTACGAATAAAACGTGCCTTCTTGCTCCTCTTAGTTTGTCGGGTTGGTCTGCCGAAAAAAACTCAATAAATGAGCCGTTTAAAAACTTATATTTTAGGTCGGACTTATTGAATTGAGCGTCTCGATAATTGCCAGTCATGACCATTATGTTCAAAAAGTCTTTAACCGCGCCACGTTTTAAGTGTGGGATTGATTCAGCCACAACCGAAATTTCGGTATAAGGAGTCTGCATTGCATGAGTAATGAGCAAAGGCAAAATTGAAAAGGTTTTGGACGATGAGGTGCCACCTTGTACAATCCTTACTCTTTTTCTGAGCTTTGAGATTTTAGCTTGCGCCGTTGTCTTTTGGAACATTTAGGTCGATTCCTGTAAATATTGGCGTTTCCAAAATATGGGTTGTTTCTTGCTTGTCGCCGTACTTCTTAGGCATTAGCTTAGACAACTCCCATTTCTTTGCGTCTATCTTTAACCTTTGCAAGCTCACCCATCCTGGGTCTATCTTTCCAGTTTCCGAGTCTCTTTGTGGAGGTTCGGAATAGTCTTGCTCGATGCTTTCAAACTTTAACTCCGCTCTAACAGTCATTGCCTTCGCGTATTTGTTACTCATTTCCTCATTTTTAACAACCCAATCTAAAAAAGTCTTGTATGCTGGTAGATTGTTTTTGTCTGAGTCAATTATAGATTTTAGGCTTTTACCTTGGCAAATTTGCTCAATTATAAGGTCAAACGCCTTTTGTTTGTCTTTTTCGTCCCAATGCAAATGCTTTTCCATAATCACAAATTTAAGTAAAAAAACCTTGCCCGATTGAGCAAGGCTTTCCAGTTAACACTAACCCAAAACTAACTATTTAAGTGTAATGACTTCGCCAGTCTTATTGCCAGCAAAGTCGCAAAGTACTCCATTCCATTCAAATCGTACCTCTTTCTCTCTAAGTTGATAAGCGGCCGCCAGCGTTCTAATTTGCCTTTGTACAAGCTCGATGCTTTCAAATTTACCTTTCCCTTTATTCGTCCAAGGCGACCATTGACCATCTCTTAGTCTGTATCTAATCTCTAACGAATAATCGGTTTTAGTTGGCTGAATTCTCGGCATCTTTTCGTCTAATTATGACCTCTAAGCCAATCTCTTCACAAATTTGTCTAAGTCTGTTTAGGCTTATGCTTTCCCAACCATTTTCAACCTGGTTAATTGGAGCCAGGGACAGTCCGATTTTCTCGGACAACTGCTCTTGAGTATAACCAGCGGCTTTTCGTGCCTTTCGTATGAGTAACCCTTCGTAAATGCTCATTTGTTTAATCTTTAGGCAAATATATCATTCCGATTTGATTCCAAGTTAAAAGCAAGATTTTTGTTTAAAACGGAACTAATTTATAAATGCCCATGTGTATAAACTCCTCGCCTTTTTTAACTAAGCATTTTCGAACATTTAACTCAAATACCATTTTATCGTTAAAGCCATATTTCTTTTGCGCAATATCGATAAGCAATTTTACTGGGTTGTCTAGGTCGCTGGCCTTGTTGCTAAAGCCAAAGAAAAACTCAATCCTCAACATTTCTTTGGGGTCAATTTCGGCTTTTGGCAACATAAATGAAATCGTCCGCTCGTAATTCTTATACTCCTCGGTCTTAAAGCGCTTGCCTTGCCAAGCCTCGTTAACGCTTAGTGGTTTCTCGTTTAGCTTAAATTGTATCATTTACATTTTTTATAAACCCAAGACCAAGCCAATGTCCACAAAGCCAAGGCCACTACAAAAAGCAGCAAACTAGAAACCTTTAGCAACGCCAGTAGGGTAATTCCTACAAGCGCCACAAAGATTGCGTACAAATCATTTTTTTTCATTAGAAAGGCAAAGTATCATTTTCAACAATTCGTTTCTCTGTCGGCTTGTTTGCCACTTGTACTGGCTTCCAGTCGTCTACCTCTAAGTAATGCGTCGGCTTACCTTCAACCTTTTCTTGCTTTTCCTTTAATACCAGGTTTACCCATTCGGTATCATTTGCGTTTAGGTATGCCAATAGCTTTTCCAGGTCGCTACGGCTTTGGCTAATCTTTGTCATTTCGCCAAACTTGGTTTGGATAATCTTTGCGTTTCCGCCGTAAATCTTGCTCATGGTTTTTTTAGTTTATAGTTATTTTAATCGTGTTAAATTTTGTTTCTGAATTCATAGCTTCACTTATTTCAATTTTAATATCTGAATTTAAATCTATGTTTTTGCGCTGGCAAAACATCTGTATTTGTCTAATCAACTTAAGCGATTTCTTTTCCTTTCTGTTTGATAAAAAATAGGTAGTTGCCATTTTTAAAATGGGGATTTAGTTTCTGTTTCAAACTCAAAATTATTTATTCCCAAATTGGGAAATTTTTCTACTCCTGGAAATTGATTGCTTTTAACATTTGCGTTTGCAAAGTAATCGAATCCATCTTTACCAATGTAACGGTTGCGCTTTCTGTTAAAATCAATTGTAATCTCAAAAGGTATTCCAACCAACTTTTGTTTTTTGATTTTATCTGTCTTTATTATAACCGTTGTATCGTTAGGGTCGGTTGCTCTATTCGGTCGCCAAACGCTTATTGTGTTATCGGTTGAATCTGCAAAGGTACCCCCCCCCTTTATTTGGTAGAGACTTGGAGGCGGATAATTGCCGTCTTTCTCTTTTCGTGGCGTGGTTTGGTGCATTACCAAATGATAAGAAACATTATTCTTTCGGGTAAAATTAATTCTATCCATCATAAACCGAGAAGCGTACAAATGCTCTTGCTCTCCTGGGGACATCTCATGACGGATTTTTATGTATGGGTCAACAATTACCGCGTTAACTCCTCTCTCCCAAACTAGAAACTCAAAGACACTTTCAATCTGTTCTATCCTAAAGTCAGGAACTCCGTTTTTTTCAGGGTAAACAAAAAAGAAATTATCCTTTACCAAATCAAAAGCATTTAAATACTCCTCTTCGCTAAGGTCAAAATTCTTGTAAGCTCGGTCGGTACTCTTTCCAGTTATCGTGTGTATAATGTCATCAAAAAACTCGTCAGGAGGATAATTTTCAGGAGAGAAAAACGCAAACTTCCAACCCTCATTAATTGCCTTTAGGACGCAAAGAAAAATAAGGAATTGCGATTTACCTTCGTTGTTGTAACCCGTCCACAAGTTAAACTCTCCTGCCTTCCATGACCACATCTTATTTTGCAGTCCTCCACTGGTTACTTGGTCAATATCCCTTACATAGGTTTTACTTCCAGCCTCTTTGCCTTTACGAAAATTGTTTAGCATTGACTCGCGTTGGCCAGCAAATGTCTTAATTGATGCCTCGCAAAAATCTAGGTCGAACTCTTTGTTGTGTTTTTTCATTCAAAAAAGTATTTATCAATTTCCGTTTTAAGTTCGTTGTATTTGCCTTGTTTCTTGGCTAGGTCTGTAAACCATTGCCTCTCAAATATCCTGTTTTGCCTTGCCTCTTCTTGCAATGCTAATTTAGTACCTTTTAAATCGTAATCTTGTAAATTTATAATATTGACGTACTTTTTTTGCAAAGCGTAAAGTCTTTTTAAGTTTACTTCCATTAAGGCCCAATTCTTAGTTTGCTGAGCTTGTACAATCAATCCCCAAACATTTCTATTTAGGTCGTTTAATTCTTGTATCTCTTTCATCTTACCACCAGTTGTCTTCAATTGTTGATTTAGCGTATTTAGGCTCTTCCTTTTCAGGTATTGGATTGCCTCTTTTTATCCAGTTAACAAAATGCTCTTTAGCGTCTTTCTCATCTACCTTTAACTTTTCTGTTAATATCATTTCTTGCCTAAAGTCATTTAAGTGATTTCTAACCTGGTCAATTGTAGCCTTATTTTTCATTGCAATTCCTTCTAGCCAAATAGTACTTGTCCAAAGCTTTCTAAAGATTTCGTTGTGGCTCTCTTCACTTAATACAATTTCTTTTCCTTTCCTTTCCTTTAATTGCATTGCATCCGCATTGCCTTCGCTATGCGTTCGCATTGCGTTTGCATCATTGTTTTGATTCCAGCGTTTTTTGGCTGATTCTCTAGCCTTTTCGGAGCGCTCTTCTTTCAATTCCATACGTTTTAAAAGGCTTTCAGACCAAAAACATTGCTCGTCAATTACAAACAAATCAAAGTCATTAATTAGCTTTTTAACCCTATCCTCTTGCGTTTGCAATGCAAATGCTATGCTTTTGTAATGCGTTCGCATCCGATAATCGCTTTCGTTTCTTAGCAATTCTATTAAGGCCCAAAATAATCCGTAACCCTCCCATCCTAATTCCATGCGCAATTGCAAAATCTTAGGGTCATCTTTCGCGTTTGAATCATGCGAAAAGTAATAAGCTTCTTTCTTCATATTTGTAAATAAAAAAACCCAACTGGTGGTAGACAGTCGGGTTCAGGTTAAATTTAACCTATGGAATTATTATAGCTACCACCCTGTAATAATTCGATACACAAATATAAACATTTTGGATTTAACCAACCAGCGAGCGCTTCTTTAGTTGAAAATAAATACAACCGTATGAAAGTCCCATTTCTTGCGCTATTACCTTTATTTGCTTTCTGTCTTGCCAGGCCTCAAATATTAGCTCCTTTTGATACTCAGTTAGATTTCGTCCTCTCATAGCTTTTCAATTTCTTCTTTTACTTGCTTCCAGTCGTCAGATTCTGCAAATAATTTAAGAGAATCAATAATCTCATTTACCGCTACTAAAGCGCATTGTTTCGCTAAAAAATCAGTCCCATAAGAGGCATAAACTTCGTTATACATTTTAGTATAAATTTCAATAGCTTTTTCTTTATGTGTCATCGTTTTATAAAATATCGTGCAACTCGTTTACCATTTTCTAGCGTAACCATGTCGGTTTGTACGTTCAAACCTTTGTCTCTGAGGTTTGCAATTCTAGCGGCCAGCCTAAAGCATCCAAACTGGGTAAGTGCCTCCAGCTGCGTAATGGAATAGCCATTTAAAAGCCATCCCTTAATCAGCGCGTTTTGAGAGTCGGTCGATTCCATCAATTTAAATAGTTTAATAGTTCAACACTTGCTTTTGTAAACTCGTCCTTAAATTCTTGCTCGCTAATTGGAATTAATTCCTGTTTAATTGTTTCGTCGTACCATCTCCCAGCGGAATAGCTAATTGGATGGATTGAAATCTCAGGATAAATAAGTAATGTATTTTCTAAACGAGACTTGACAAACAAGTAATTTTTGTCGTCCAAAATCATTTGGTAGTGATGAGCAATTTTAAAGTACTTAGGTAAATTAAACTCGGTTTCTACAAAATGCGTGGTTTTAATTTTAATCGTTTCCATAGGTGTGTTTGGTTTTGGGGTTTAGGATAATTTTAAGCCAAGCATATAAAACAAGGCAAAGATTGGCGCGAAAGCCAGTACTGCGTAAATGATTTTAAATAGAGTTTTCATGTGTGTTTTGGTTTAAATGTTTAGCAATATTAAAACTAATCTTATAAATAACAAAGAATTTATACTTTTTTCTCAATCATGTTTTTAGCCTCTGCCACATCCAGCAACTTTTTAACCTTTCGAAATTCTAGGTTTTGGTCTTCAGCTATTTCTCGGCAGCAATAGCCGTAAGTTGCCAAAGTTAGAATCCTACTAATTTGATGGTCGGTAAGGATTTGGAAAATGTTTTCGTCCATTAATTTACGAGGGTAAATCTCGTGCAGCTTCATTTTTGTGTAAAGCAAATAGCCAACCTTTTGCACATCTAAGCCAAGAGTTTTAGCTATCTTTTTGCGTGTCAATCCCTCTAGATAAAGGGATTTAATTTGCTGGGTTATTTCATCAAATTCCATAGTCTTTCGAATGTTTCGTTAAAAGGTAATTTCTCTTCGTTAAATGTGGAGGCGACACCTTTTGGCGCTAGGTCTCCAGGACGTTGTATAAACTTGCCTAAATATGTGTAATGGCTCATTTGATTTGTAGGTTAAAGTTTTCGATTATTCTAGCGCCAGTAATATTTTCGCCGCGTTTAATGGCTTCTTTGATTGCTAACTTGTCAGCGGTTACCACGTTTTTAATGTTTATAAACTCGCTAGGTAAAGCCTCCACAATGTCGACCTCCACAGACTCGCTACGGCGTAAAGAGAGCTTGAATAAAGGACTTTCTATTTTGTCGATGGCACTAACTAGCATTGCCTCCCTTAGCGCGTCCTTAAGCCTTGTAATGGCTCGGTCTTTACTTTCTTTCATTGCCTTGAGTCTTTTAATCTCTTGGTCGATTGCGTCTGAATCGCTTTGAATGTTTGAGATGACCTTGGCATAGTTGCCAGCCTTTGCCTGGAGTTGCTCTTGGTTAATTACCAGCATTTGCTCCAGCTCAGGTGTAAGCTCGTCAGTTTCAAGTAGAAAGGCTAACTCTTGAGCCTCTCTTGTTATTTCGTATAAGTTCATAATAATCCGTCTAAGGTGTCTTGTTGGTCTTGTGTTAAAATGTATTTACTCAAAGCCTCTTTGGCTTGCTTTTTTTGTGCATCCGTTCCGTTTAGATATCTAACGATGTAGGCAAATTGCTCGTCGGTCGGTTTGGTTTTTGTAACCGCTGGAGCCTGGCGTACTGGTCGTGTTGCAGCCTCTCCGTCATCGTCGCTAATTGCTAGGTTTAAAATGCTTGTAATTGCATATCTACGAGCGTAACTAATTGCCGAGCCTTGCGCTTGTGGGTCGTTTTGTCTCACTACCTGGAGAGTGTAAGTTGCTGAAATGTACTCGCCACTTTCGGCGTGTATTAGCATTGTGGTTAGGCCGTCGCCGTTTGGAAACTGGCTAAGGATTAAACCAGCCTTTTCTAGCGGTTCGCTGACCTCTGTAATGATGTGAGGCAAGCTGGCGTAATTGGACTTGAAAAAAGGATTCTTAGCATCTTTGCTAATTTTCCCAACCATCGCATGGAACTTGGCTAAGCCTTGCGTTAGGTTTGTGATACTTGGTGATTTTTCCATAGGTGTTTAAGTGTTTAAAGGTGATATCGTTCAATTTGAAAACATACTTCGTAAATCATGGATTGAGTTGGTGTTACTTCGTCCCAATCGTTGGTATCTTCGTTAAATTTTAGAATCGCTTTGGTTGTTTCAATCTCAACCTCTTGCTCTGAGTCTCCGCAATAATCCCAGTCGGATTCTTCGCCGTGTTGCTTTACTTCGTAATGACCTTGCCAGCAATAAGCTTCGCCTTCGTACTCAAATTGTACCTCCTGGTCTAGGTGCATTTCTGAATCGTTAAATAGTTTTCCCATAGGTGTTTTATTAAAAGTATTTAAATCCATTAATTTTATCATTTACACAAATTTGGCAATCAATCATTGCTTTTTTTGCGCTTGTATAGTCTCCATAAGAGTTAAAAACTTTTCCATTGAAATAATAAGAAAAATAATATTTTTTTGTCTTCCATGGATTTTTTTCAACATAACCACGAATAATTTTGCCATTAATTTCTGACTCAAATTTATAAGAGACAGAATCATAACTTGATGTCGGATTGACTTTTTGAAATTCTAACAAATGGGTCATAGTTTTGGTGTTTTGGTTGTTGTTGTTGTTATTACTGAGACAAATATCTCACAAATAAATTAGATTCCAAACTATTTGTAAAAATATTTTCATCAAAATCGAATATTTTTTTTTCGTGTCGGTTTTTATGCTTTTAACTTGCATATGGAAGACGACAAAATTTTAAATCCGTTTGGCTACCTGGAGGCTACCAGGGTGCTGGACGAAAACAGAAAGCCAGTAGATTGGTGGATGCAATATTTGGAGTTTAACCAGGCGGTCGAGGAAAACGAATTTTACGTTTTGTTTGCCGATGGATTGCTGGTTAAAAAAGGACGGTCTAAATACAAAAGTAGCCAATACACCTTTGGCGACGAGTACAAATCATTTAAGCAATATTATGACGAGAAAAAGACTTTTAAGAATGACTCCAACGATAATTGGTATTTTATTGCTCATGGCATTATTGATGAAAATACTAAGTAATGGAGAATAATTTCTTTGCCGTCCAAGTTTGTGTTGTACTTGACGAAATACG
>B570J29032_109958390_pt1 | contig 12693 bp, 16 predicted proteins | sample LakMenEpi16Nov12_FD_29032 | JGI IMG/M metagenome (IMG submission 29032)
TCTTGAGATAATCTTCTTTCTAATGAGTTAACTCCTCTTGGCATATAAGTATTAATCCCTGAGTGCATATCATGTCTTAATATTTTAGCAGCGTGTTCTAGATAAGTATTTTTCTTTTCAATCTCTTTCTTTTGTTCATAAGAACTAGTTACATCGGTCGCAATTTTCATAACACGATAAATTTTACCATCTGTACCAATAATAGGATTGTAAGTTGCCTGTAGATATACTAAAGACCCATCTTTTTTGACTCTAACAATTTCACCTGAAAATAACTCACCATTATTTAATTTTTTCCAAAAAAGAGAATAGTCATCACTTTTTGAATATTCATCATCTATAAAAATTCTGTGGTGTTTTCCGACAACCTCATCTTGTGATGAATATCCCATAGTACCTAAAAACAAGTCATTAGCAAAAACAATGTTCCCTTCTAAATCAAACTCAATAACCGCATTAGATTTGTTTATTGCATTCATTCTATTACGTATTTCTACTTCTTTTTTCTTTAGTTCTGTAACATCATATCTAATAGACATAAAACCTTTGAGTTTACCATTTTCATCAAACTCTGCTTTAATATAAGAATCAACCCAATATAATTCACCTTTCTTATTTCTGTTGGTACAAATAGCGTTCCATATATCTCTTTCTTTAACTGTTACTCTATACATTTCAGACCAAAATTCTTTCGGGTGTGTACCTGAGTTAACTATGTTATGGTCTTTACCAACAACTTCATCCAAAGACCAACCCGAAACTTCTTGGAATTTTTTATTTACGTAAGTTATTTTACCTTTAGCGTCAGCTCTACTAACCAAAACAGAACGGTCAACAAACCTATCAAACTCTTTTAGTTCATTAATAAGCCTATTATTTTTACTTGATGAATACTCTTTGGTTATAAAGACAAAAATTGGTATAAAAAGTAAAAAACAGGTATATTCAATCCCACGAGTTATGGGTGTTGATTGTGTGATTTCTAGTAATACGAAGGTTTTTACTATAAAAAATACTAACATTACTAGTACTGCTAGTGTTATATATATTTTTAATTTTGTTAACATAACAATAAATATCTCAATAAAAAGTTGGCACAAAAAACCCCAAATTAATCGGGGTTACTTTTATCGATTACCAATTTAGTAATTATAATAATCGTAATAATCATCATTTTTACCACCATTCTCCTCACCAACGTGATACCATCCTCTTTCTTTTGAGAATTTCCAATCACCCATCATTTCACCTTCTTCAAAATCTGCCCAAGGGTCATCTTCTTTCGGTAATTCTTTTTTAGTTTTAGTTTGTGTCTTGGGTTGGTAAGTTCCGGTATAAACTGGTTTATAAGGTTTTGGTTCAAAAGGGTCTAAAGGTTTACCGTGTACATATTTCATTTTAATAACACGTTTAAAAATGTCTTCACCTCTTTTGTTAAAATACTTTTTAACCCAATTTAAAAAATCGGTTACGTTATTAAATTTCTTAAACAGAGGGATGTCGAGTTTTTTCATTTCCTCAAATTCTTCCTCAAGTCCCTTAGCAAGTTCTCCTTGTTTGTTGAAATAACTATCTATTTTAAAGTTTTTTAGTTTTCTACCAATTTCTTGGTAACCAACACCAGTACCATCATATTCATTTTCTAGATAAGCTGGAGTTTCTAAACTAGAACCTAAATAAAAATTACGAATTAATGAACCAAGTTGTGGATATCTTGAGCTACCTCCCAATACTAACTTTTCAAAATCAGGGGTGTATATATTTTTAATTTCCCAACTATCACGGATAGGTTTACCACCATGACTCATTCTGTTCCAATCATCATAAGCGTGTTTAATCTCATGTATGAAAGCCCCTTTACTCATTGAAGCAATTGGTATATTGAAGTAAACAACGTATTTTCCTTCTTCATCGTATCCAGAATGCCGATGGTCATACTCAATACGATTACTACTTTTCATAACCCATTTATCAACAGAAAATTGTTTGTATTCTTCAGGGTATTTCTCACCCATAACCACAATTTCTTCTAACGGTGGTATACTAGGTCTAGGTGTGTAACTTCCATAACTGCCATAACTTCTACCATAACTACTTTTAGTATAACCGTAGTCATCATCTGACTTAAATCTTTTTTTATAATAACCACCTTCACGTTCCTTCCAATCTTTATTTTTATTCTTTTTCCAAGAACTAAAATAATCATCGTCATTTTTGTACTTACTACCCGAACCATAACCCGATTCATCTTCCCAATAAAAAGGATCATTCTTTTTATCGTCAGTTTCTTTCTCAAGAAAATCAAATGAAGATTGTGAGTACTTTGGTTCTTCTTTTTTAGGTTGGTTTTGGATTTTTTCCATTTCAGTTTTTCTGTGAGCCTCCATTTGTTGGTTCACTTCTTTTTCTAAAATGTCAGCCCATTTACGCACTATGAATGAAATACCTGCGACTTCATTTAATAAGGTTTTACGAGTAATTTTACGGATATTATTCATCTTTAAATAAATATCCGATAAAAATAAAAAACCCTGATTACTCAGGGTCTTAATTAGAAATCTCTACAATATTTATCAGCATCTTCAGATTTTAACATCCTACCCAAAGATTTAATTATTGCTTTGCCGTTTAGTAATTCAAACTCAACTTCTTGATTGGCATTTGGCCACCAATCTAAAGTACGTTCAACATCATGAACCACATGCTCATGAGTATGTACTTTACCGTCTCTATATACCCCTTTTTTTACCATTCTAGATTAGGTCTAACTTGTTCATCAATTTCGTCACATATTTCATCACTCACTTCTTCCGCGTACCCATATTCTTCTGTCAATGGTTCAAGATCAAATTGATTTTGACCTTCTTCATAGTCAACCGTAGGTATTAGTTCTTCCATTTTTACTTCACTATAATATTTATCACATTTTTCTTTTTCTAAATCAGAAAAATAAGTATAATTTGGTTTTTCATTTTTCATGAATTTATACGTATTAGACATTATTTCAAATGGAATAGAAGATTCAACAGAGTCAATTCTTCTGTCAGGAGCATCCCAAATACTAAGTTCTGAATTTTGCATATCGTAAAATAAACCATATTTATCACCGTCATTTTTATTTATTGCGTAACACAAAACACCGTTTTTTGAATAACGATAAAAATATTCTTTGTTATGTCTTGATGCTGTACACCATTTAGTCCCAGCACCGTAAGTTAATGAAGACTCAACTGTTAATGGACGTACAATTAACCATTCATCGTTTTCAAAAACTTTTTGAACTTCTTTTTCAAGTAATTTTTGATTTTGTTTTAGTGTTGCTAAAGCAACATCTTTCTGCATTTCTTCCCAAGATTTATAAGAATTAATATCTTTTCCTGTAATTCTGTTTTCTTGGCTGTGTTTATGGAAAGAATGTAAAGCATCTATGTTTTCTCTTCCATAAACTTCCATTAAATAACTAATCAAGACATCTTCCAAATCATCATGACCTTTTGGTCTTTCAAACACACGAACAACATTTTGGATTGTCCTAAGACGACCTTTTTTAACACGTTTTTTTTCTTCTTCTAATTTATTTTGTAATATTTTAGTTAGAAAACTAGTGTATTTGTTAGTCCCACTTGGGTTAAATTTGTCTATCAAATCCACAACATGGATTTCCAAATTTTTATTTTGTTCTTTTAATTCTCTTTTTCCCATAAAAAACAATTATATTAATTTTAAATTTTACTCTGTAGATGATTAATGAAATTCATCATAATTTATATTTAAATCTGATATACCATAAGATGTTGCACTCAACCAATTAGGTAATTTAAGTGCCTCAAATAACCTTTTTTGGAAATACTCCATATCTTGTTCACTCAAATCACCAATAAATAATTTTGGTGTTTCTTGCATACTAAACTTTGGTAATTCTTTCTTAATAAAAGATACATCTTTTCTTTTAATACTAATAATTTGGTCGGATTTGTTATAAAAACTTGAACCAGTATATAAAGATACGTAGTCAGTATCGACAACAGGATAATTCATTGTCATACCTGAAACTACAAAGTAATTGTTTAGTAAATAATTTTCATTCATTTTACCCATATTTTTATATAAGAATAAAAAAAAATCGGTAGAGAATCAATTATATTCTCCACCGAATTTCATAATTAAATTGTGTATGTATTCCGATTGTTCGATGTTTCTCTCATTTGGGAACCCAACGGTCATGTGATAACTAAAATAAGGTTCACCAAGACCAAGTTCCTCTCTAACAAGGTTAAAACTTTCAGAACTTGCTCTTAACCACCAATACTCAATATTGGTACGAACATCCAAGTTTAAGGTAACTTCAATTTCTTTGCCATCCCACTTTTTTCTAACTTCTTCCCACACTTTATCACCACCATTAATTTCCCTAACAGAGTCGTTAACAAATGTAATGTGTGGTCCACGTAAAGGTTTGTTCAAAGTAATACCGTATCTACGTTTAATAAACCAAGAATAATACTCTGCAGTATCATCTTCAAAAACAACCATCGCAATACGCTTCCAATCAGCCTGACGATTGTGTTTACGAGTTACGTTATCAGGATCAAAAACAATCCTACCTGTTATGTTTAAAATATTATCCACAATACAAATATAATGAATATTTATTAAAAGTGAGAAGTATTATTAGGAAAATATTATTGGAAAGCGTTGAACCCCAAAAAATTGAGGTTGGTGACATTTTTTTTATTACCGAAACAAATAATTTGATTATGGTTACCAATATTATTCAGGATGGTAAACCTGGTATTAAATCTGTCCAAACAATGTGGGGTACTAAACAATATGAATCAGAAGGTTATTCATTAAAATATAAAGTATCTTTAAATAACGGTAAGACTTGGGCATATGAAGACGTTGGAGAAGAAAACCATGATGGTGAAGGTCATTATGTTGATACTGGTTGGATTGGTGAGTTGGTAAAAATGGGTTATTGGAGTTTGTTACAAAAGAATATAAACTTCTTTGATAGTTTAACAGAATCAGAAGAAGAATTTGATTGGCTACCTACCCAAAATGAAATTGGGTTAAAAGTCCGTGTAGATGGTAAACCATTTTATATTGAAAATTATTATCACCAACAAGATGAGGGTATGTTTACTTCCAAAGTAGGTGGTTGGAGTGATTGTTACGAAATTATTGATGAAAAAGTATTCAATAATATTGATTGTTATATAGTTAAATTTAATGATCATTACCCTAAAGTTTATTTTAGAAAACAAGATTTTGTTGAAAAAGATTTTTGTAATCCACAGATGAATGAGTCTGAAGATGAATTTGGTTGGGCAACCGATATTGTTAAAGAACAACCAATTAAACTTGGTGATGTTTTTTATATTGTGGATTCAAATTTTGGTGGGGATCAAAATCCAATGAATCATAAACCAGAAGATGTTCGTTATCTACTTTTTGTTACCGATATCTATGAAGAGAATGGTGGTTTGATGATAGAGTATAAAAACTGTGACCGTAAAGGTATATCATACAACCCCAAGGACTACAACCCAACAAACCCACGTTGTCATTATGATGACGGTGATGGTTATTACAATTATGTAAAATATGATGATGCTTTAAATTTGGTTGATGAAAGATATTGGCGTCCAATGGGTAACAATGGTTATTATAATCACTTAACTGAGTCTGAAGACGATTTTGGTTGGGCTGAAAATTTGGTAACAGAACCTTTTCACCTTCAATTAATAAGAGATAACCCAAGAAAACCTGTTAGATTGGAAGATGTTAGATATATAATGTTTAATCCATCTGTTGAAGTTGGGGATAAAAGATTCAATAAAATTGCCTATTTTTTAGAAGATAATGATTATTATCCTGAAACTTTAGAATATTTTGGTAAAAAAACTTCTTACATCGAAATTACAAAATGGATTAAACGTACAATCAATGTACGTCAAAATGGTAGATGGAATATAGGTCCTGAATTATCGGAACAAGAACTTTATAATTTTTCTCAAACAGAAAATAATGGTAAATACTGGGCAGAAGAGTCTTCATTTAGATTTTTTTAGTCTTACCCATTTTCTCCAAAATCCTTTTGAATTTTAAAAAAAACCTGACCAAGAGAGTGATAAATCAAACTAAAGGTCAGGTCTCTAACAGCTGTTGGCCGATGAATTTTTTTAATCGTAAAAAACCCGTAAAAAAGGACTGTACGTAAGTCAACGGTCAACACTACTCGGTGACAGAGGATTTTTGTTATGGTGACCATCGGCCTGATAGTCACGTTGGTGGGTGTCTAACACCATTGGAGTGGGATGAGGGTTCGACACCACATCTTTTAACAGGAATGTTAAACACATTAACTTATGCTAACCCCACGTATTTTGTTTAGAGCGGAGGGAATCAGATTTTCACTGTCACCCCAGTACAGGAATGTACTGTGTTCTAATATTTAAACTACCTCCGCGTAGTAGTGGTCTGTAGGGCCACTTTCCTGTAATTGAGGAAACCCTTTCTCTATATTTATGGTCATTTGATTGTTTCAGTGATTATTAAAATCCTTCCATCAACCTTACCATCTTAACTTTTGTGTGGTTTCACCGTTTCGATTACAAGTTAATATTATGTCTTTTTTATCGTAGTGTCAATGGCTTATTCGTAAAAAACGAATATTTATTTATTAGAATAATTATATAAAATTATGAGTATGAAAAACATTAAATATAATATATTAGAACAAATCATTACTGAAGGTCGTCTGGAGGATATGATTAAAAAATATGAAGGTTCTGTATCTGAGGATATGGTTCGTCAATTATCAGCAGGAGACCCATCAGGTAATAACAAATATCTTGATTGGATGTGTGCTCAAAGAAAAGATTATACATCTGAATACATTATTAGTATCGTCAAGTGTTTTCATGAGAACGTTAATCGTCTGAGTGAAAAAAATGTGAACGCTATCTACACTTCAGACACCGAATCAAACACTAAAATTAAAAAAGCTCCAAAAGACATCAATTCTTACCCAACCCCTGATGATATTGAGGTTATGTGTAAGTATTTTGAAGAACAAAAACCTAAAAATGCATCAAGAGTTAAAATTTATGAAGATGATAAATGGTTAGTGGTTTCTCCGTTAACACATGACGCATCTTGTTCGTATGGGGCTCATTCTAATTGGTGTGTTTCTACAACTAACCCAGATTATTATAAACGTTATACTAAAGAAGGTATCTTAGTATTCTTTTTAGATAAAAAAGGCACCAACCCAAAAAAACCTAATGCTAATATATATAAAATCGCTGTTAATATCAAGTACGACCAACCAGATCCAATAGATTGGGATTGGTATACAATGGAAGACAATAGGGTTGATGCGGCTTTAATGATGAATTTAATACCTAAAAATTTAATTGAAGTAACTTCTAAGTATTTTAATGAATTCATGGGTGAGTTATACAAAAAGAATGAGGTTAGCATGGAAGAGTTAAAGAAAAACTCTTTAATTACATATGCAGAAAATAATAAAATATTTTTGTTTTTAAAATTACAAAATTGGGACCGTTCTTCTATTGAGGAAGCCACTCAATTTTTAGTTAAACTTGATGATGGTGTTGCAAATGATATCATGAGTTATAAAGAACAAGGTTTACCTTATGTTACATTGATTCTCAGACCAGGTAGATTACCTGACATTGATACAAATTATGTTAATTGGAATGCAGCAGTTAACGAAAGAAGACCCAACAACACAATACCTTTATCGGCCGTAATGACAAGATTAAGTGAAAGATATGGTTCTATTAATAGTGAAATTAGGGGTTTACTACCTAAGTTAAGTCAAGAAGAATTACAAGATTTTCTTGATTCTTATGTTAAAATGTTTAACGAGGCTAAAATTAGTAGAACAGAGAATGTATCAACTTATAATTTACAAGTTGGTGATACTATTATTTATACAGGTACAAGACGTTATGGTTCAGGTGAACAAGTTAAAGTAACCAGAGTTGCTGAGAAAAGTATTCAATTAAGTAACGGTAAAAGGATTGCTAGAACTTACAGTAATTATAAAAAAAGAGTTACAGGTATTATGAAAATTGTTGATGATAGAGTATCTACTCAACAACCTACAACTGAATCAAGATGGATAAGGAAACGTATTATCTAAGACTAGAAAGTCTGATGGGTAAAATAAAATCATTACGAGATGAGATAAATAATTCAAATGATGAAGAAAAAATAAAGTATCTAAAAATGGCTTTAAAATCTACGAATGAAGAAATGAGGTCACTAATGGAAACTTATCACAAAAAATAAAAACGTTATATGAGATGACACACAAAGAAATACCTGTTATAACTCCAAATGGTGAGGGTGTAATTGAATCAATCACAATAAGTGAATTAAAACAATTAATGGTTAGAATAAGGTATGAAGATGAGTGGGTCAACTATTCAATAGGTAACATAGAGGAAACTCTTAACTCAAAAGAAATAAAATTTAAAAATGAAGAAAAAATTAATAATCAAAGAATCAGATTTGGAACAGTTTGTTAAAAACTTTCTAACCGAAGAACAATTAGAATTAGATTTCCCAAAAGATTCGTTAACAGAATTGATGGAAAACAAATATCAAGAATTAATTGAAGAAATTAAAGAAGCTTTTGATAAGGATGATATTGATACCTTAAACGAAATTTATGATGAAAAAATATTTGATTTAACCAAAAATCTAAGTAAAATACAAAATGTTGAAACGGTAAACAAATTCAATAACTTAGAAGATATCTTAATTGGTTACATTGAACTTCACAAAGAATACACAAGTATCAAGGACGAGTTAGATAAATCAGCAGAAGAATTAGAAAGTTTATTTTAAAACAAAGGGACCAAATAGGTCCCTTTTTTGTTATTTGGAAGATGCCATTCCTACACCACCGACTATTGTAAAACCAATACCTAAACACATCATTATCTGTCTTGGTGTTTGTTGCCAAAAAGGTTTTGTAGTATATGTACTATTGTAGTTACTAGTTTTGTTTGGTGAAGATTGGTAAGTACCGTAAGCCCCATCATTTTCTAAAGCCGAAGCTGTTGTAAAAGCTAAACCAGCTAAAAATAAAACAGCAAAAGCCTTTTTTCTATCTTCAGGGTTAAATTTATCCTTACTTATATTAAGATTTAAATTAATATAAGTTATTGGTTTATACACCCTAGGTGTGTTAAAAGTATATTTAATTGTTTTTGTAACATTTGAACACAACAAATATCTGCTTGTAGAATCAACTTGAGAATAACTTGAATAAGTTAATACCAATAATAAAATAATTAATAATTTTTTCATTTTTTTTGTTTTAAAGTAACGAACATTCTTTTACCTTCCATTTTGGGTAGACTTTCTGCCACCCCATAATCTTCTAATTTTTGAACAAACTCCAACATTAATTTTTCACCTCTTTCTTTATAAACCATCTCACGTCCACTAAATTTCATAACAAGTTTTACCTTATTACCTTCTTTTAAAAAGTTAACTGCGTGTTTAACTTTAAATTCAATGTCGTGTGTGTCAGTATTTGGTCCTAAACCTATTTCTTTAATATCGACACGTTGTTCACGGTTTTTCTTTTCAATTTCTTTAGCTTTTCTTTTTTCTTCGTAAAGAAATTTGTCATAACGAATTAATTTACAGACAGGTGGACTAACCTTTGAGTTGATTTCAACCACATCAACATCTAATGGTTCAGCAATTTTCATTGCTTCTTGTACCGAACATACTTTTGATTCAATACCTTCACCTATGATTCTAATCTGTGGACTTCTAATTCCCTCATTTATTCTATGAGAAACCTTATTTTTGTTCATCAAAAACGTTAATTAACCTTCTTTTTTTAATCAATTATTTGAGTCCATTCGGCCGCCCATCTACCATCAGATGTACACTCAGCGAACATTTTAACTATATGGTTACCGTTATATTCAACACACTTGTCAAAGGCCAACATTTTATATTCAAAAACTAACATCTCAGCATCTTGAGTCGTAAATGTCATTTTTGTAAAATTTACCAAGTCGGTAACTTTTGGGTTCATTCTTATCATTTCAATTTCCCTAATGATAGATTCGTTACCAGGTTTATTTGGTATATAAAAATCAATTAATTTGTTTTTACCGTCAATATCCCTAATGTGTACAGTGGAAGTATAGTTTTCAATTTTGTGTCTAGGTACAACACCCCTTTGGATTTTCATAGGTCTAACTTCACCTTCTTCAAATAAACTTTTACCTAATGATTTATTATCAAAAACAACTTCTACCTGATAAGAATCGTGTGGGTCACCTTGTGATACTCTAGATTGTCTAACTTCTTGTTCAGACATTAACTGTCCGTCTTTAAATTTGTACTTAGCCGACTCTTTAAGAATCTGATAATGTTTTTTTCTAAACTCTTTTACTTGTTGTGTTAAACGACCTTGTTTTAAATCGTTCATCAATTGATTTGCTATATAAGGATTTACAATACCAACATTTTGAGCTAAAATATCCTCACTTCCATTTTGTGCAAATAAATCTTTTTCTAACTTACCTACCGCTAGAGAAAATGTGACTGCACCTTTTTTTAACCATTCCATATTATATTCTTTCTATTATAAATAGGCTATACACCCTTGTTAGTATCACCTAGTATTGCTGTTAGGAACTCTTTTGATACATTTTGGTTCCAATACCTTGTTTGTTTCGGTGATTTTTTTGCGTCTGACAACATAACTTTCCAATCTGAATCAGTTCTGTCAACAAAAGAAACCATCTCTTTATTCAAAAGTATTTGGCGGAGAATACCTAAAGCTTTATCCACCCTTTCAGTATATTCTTTGTCACTAAATTGTTTTTTACTTATGATTTCATCTTCATAAGTGTCAGCAAAATTAATACAAAAATTAACAATTGGGTTTTTCTTATCGTCACCAAAATCACCAGGAAAACTCTTATCTTCAATTTCTTTGATTAGTGAATCCATCATTCTTTCGATATCAAAATCAAAACCAACTCTACGATAAAGTCGACGACAAATTGGAAACATGGTGTCTTCTAACTTTTCTAAAGTTTGGATTGGTATTTTATTTTTATCCGTTAAAGATAAAGCCATCCTTGAAATATTATCAAAAATAGGGGCTAATTCTTGTTTCTCATGTAAAGGTAAACCGTAAAGTAAACCTGTGTTTTCCCAACGAGTTACAACATCTAAAATTTCATCTTCTGTATATTCCATATTAAACTAATTCTTGAGAAAATATCGATTCAGTTGTTATTTGACCAATACCTATTTCTTCGTAATTAATAGGTAGACCATTAAATTCTATAGTCGCGTCAGTTACTATTTTAACATCATAACCTCTTTTTGCTAAATCTTTTGCGATAAGTCCTGCACCAATTCCGTAAAGAACATAATCAGGTCTTTGCATCATAACTGTTCCTAAGTTATTTAAAACACTATCAGCAAACTTGTTACCTTCTATCATACTCATGTTATTTTTAAACAATATAATATTACGATGTTTATGAATTTCAGGGAACACAATGTAAGGTGCATCATTTTTAATTAAAAAATAATCCCCATCAACCAATGTTTCTTGTATAAAATTGGTACCTGTACTATTAGCGATACAATGTTCAGGAAATGTATTTGTATAATCAGGTGTTGTTGAAATCCATTTTGCTTTAGGGTCGTTCCAACTTAAAACACTAACCACTTTTATTTTTTTATCTTTAGCAAACTCAGTTAGAGCCCTTAACTTAGGTCTAATACTTTCTGAGTTTGGTACTTTCATAGGACCGTCGTTGAAGAAATCTTCTTGTGTGTTGACATTCCAAAAAACTGTTTTATTCATAATTCTTTAATATATTTATCTATTATCTCACCTTCTTTTTTAGTAAAACATTTTTTACCCCAAAAGTCTGTAATCTTTTCACTTATACTTTTTGTTTCGTTATAATTCATAGGTAAAAATGATAAAACTAAAGCTAAAGGAAATATCAATATAAGCGTTATTACTAACTTTATAAAGGATGTAATGTAAGCTTTAACACACCAAAGTTTTTCTAAAACCCATAATAAACTGGCCACACCTAGATGTAACATCTGAGCAAACAAAATTTCAAGGTAAAACGGACAAAAGTTACCGTTATTTAATTTTATGGGTCCGTTAATTAATCTGTGGGAAACACTAAAAACCAAAGATAGAACACCGAAAATAATTAGTTTAGACCAAAAATTAGACCACTTCCATTCACCGAAATCTTCTTTGAAAGTTTGCCAAGTGCTTGGTTTTACCGATTCTTGTTGTGGTTCTGACTCCGTGGTCGTGTAACCCACTGTGTTGTACACGTTTTGAAGAGCTCTTGCAACTTCAGGACTTGTAACAACATAATTTGCCGAACCATATCTACTATTTTGGGCCAACCTATTCATTTGTTCAGAGGCTCTAATTATCCTTTGAACCATGGCTCTACTTTCTTCTTGTTTTTTAACTTCTAGTTCCCTTTCTTTAGTAGGGTACCACTTTTTAATCTTCTTCTGTATCATCGTTACCAAAAGACTCTAAATTAAACATCCAATCTATTGCACCAAAATGGTCACTAGGCTTTTGTTCCATCAAATTGGCATTAACTAATTTGTGTTTAGCAAAAT
>B570J29032_109958389_pt1 | contig 12688 bp, 14 predicted proteins | sample LakMenEpi16Nov12_FD_29032 | JGI IMG/M metagenome (IMG submission 29032)
TTTTTATGGTAAATATGAATAACCGTTTTTAGTTTTCCACATGAAATACTTTTCAAATAATACTTTATTAAAATCATAAATCACATTAGGTATCATGATAGCAAAAGTTCTAGGTTTAAAAAGGCTTGTTGATAATAAAAGGACTTCTTTTTTTCCAGCATCCATAATGCATACACCAGGTATTCTGCCCCATGCTTTTTTTACCAAACTATTGTTACCTCCCAAAACGCGAATGATATTCTCGGCAACGATTTTTCCTGTTTCATCTGATGGGTAGCCCGTTTTAGGTGAGTTGTATGGAATTTTTTTTGATGTAAAAGGAAGTTTTACATCAACAGCAATGCCCGCTGCCCAAATATTGGAAAAATTTGGATGTCTATAGTCATCGCCAACAGGTAAATAGCTTGTTGCCGTTTGTGGAATGTCCTTCGAATTGGTAATTAAATCGACGCCTACAAAAGGTGGCATAAGCATAGTAAAAGAACTATTTAATACCTCGCCATTTGTTAAAAAGACCTTATGAGCTTCAACTTTTTCAACACCAACCTGCACATGGTAATGAATATTAAACATTTTCATAAAAGCTTTTAGCATGGTTTCACCCATAGGCATACCATCTATCCCGAAATGTCCTAAATAATCTTCTGGTGTAATCCAATGTAAATCTACTTTTTTTCTAATGTTTTGTGATCTTAACCATTCTTCTACATTAAACAAAAATTCATAGGCTGCTCCCATGCAACCTGCAGATTGTGTAGCACCTATAACAATCGGACCAGGATTTTTCTTAAATTCCTCCAAAGCTTTTCTAGTCTTCATCGCGCCTTCGGGTGTGCCAATATAATATGCATTTTCTTTTATGCCTGGCGCAATATCAAAATTCACTTTAGGCCCAGTTGCAATGACCAAATGGTCATAGCTATATGATTTACCGCTTTTAGTTTCAACAATTTGAGACTTGGGATCAATTTTAATAGCCTCATCATGCACAAATTCTACCCCTTTTTTTCTTAACAAATCATCTTTTTTGAAGGATATATCTTTTATTTCTCTTCGACCAAACGGTACCCAAATCAAAGAAGGTATAAATAAAAATAAAGGCGATTTATCAATCATTATAACTTTTATTTGCTTGTTTTTTCTCTTTAGTTCCAGTGCGGCTGTGATGCCAGCAAAATTACCACCAATTACGATTACAGATTTCATATCTTTAACTATTTAAAGGTTAATTTATGACACAAATTTATGGTTCATTTAGATCATTAAATATGACAATTATCATGTTTAAATAGCTAATAGACAGAAGTGTAACATTTGTTACAAAAAAAAATCTGCTTATTAATTAAAAAAATTAATAAGCAGATTAAATGACTTGATAAAAAATTTAACTTATATCCCGAAGACCTTTTTCACTTGGTCAACAAAATCTAGTTTTTCCCAAGTAAATAATTCAACTTCAACAGTTTTATTTTTGCCATAAGGATTGTTAAACGTTTTAGTTACAATCTGGTTCTGTCTACCCATATGTCCGTAAGCTGCAGTTTCACTATAAATTGGATTTCTTAATTTTAATCTTTGCTCGATGGCATAAGGACGCATATCAAAAATTTCGACAACTTTTTGAGCAATTTCACTATCAGAAATAGCAAGTTTACTCGTGCCGTAGGTATTAACATAAATATTGGTTGGTTTAGCCACACCAATAGCGTAACTTACTTGAACTAAAATTTCATCAGCCACACCAGCTGCCACAAGGTTTTTTGCAATATGTCTCGTGGCGTAAGCCGCACTTCTATCTACTTTACTAGGGTCTTTGCCAGAAAAAGCACCACCACCATGTGCACCTTTACCACCATAAGTGTCAACGATAATTTTTCTACCAGTTAAGCCCGTATCGCCATGCGGCCCACCTATGACAAACTTCCCGGTAGGGTTAATATGATAAGTGATTTGGGCGTTAAACAAATGGGCGTATTGTTGATTTTTAGCTATTACTCTTGGAATTAATATCTTTACAATATCTTCTCTAATTTTAGCTAACATCGTTTCATCATCAGCAAAATCATCATGTTGGGTTGAAACAACTATGGCATCAATACGAATAGGTTTGTTTTCCTCAGAATATTCAATAGTTACCTGGCTTTTAGCATCTGGTCTAAGATATTTTATTTCATTATTTTCTCTACGCAAGGCTGCTAATTCTTGCAAGATTTGATGTGAAAGTTTTAATGCCAATGGCATCAACTCTTCTGTTTCATTTGTTGCATAACCAAACATCATCCCTTGATCTCCAGCCCCTTGTGCATTGGCTTTTGATTCAAAATCTTCTGATGTTTTCCTGTCAACACCTCTATTAATATCATCAGATTGATCATGAATAGCAGATAAAATCCCACATGAATTGGCATCAAACATGTATTCACTTTTGTTGTAACCAATTCTATTGATAACTTCTCTTGCTATCTTTTGAACGTCTAAATAAATTTCTGACTTCACCTCACCTGCCAAAACTACTTGACCTGTTGTAACTAAAGTTTCACAAGCCACTTTAGAATTGGGGTCAAAAGCTAAAAAATTGTCAATTAAAGCATCACTAATTTGGTCTGCTACTTTGTCTGGATGTCCTTCGCTAACAGACTCTGATGTAAATAAATAAGCCATAAAAAATTATTTAAAATTTTAAATTAAAATTAATTTATAAAAAAATTGGATTGCAAGCGCTTTTTAAACACGTTTTTAGCATTTTTTAAAGAGGTTGCAATCAGTTCAAATTTTTCCTCAAATTACCGTGCAAATTTAATAAAAAATTAATTAAATTGAATTCTTTTTTAAAATATTTAAATTTCTACTTTTTTTATATCTTTGACTGCTAACTATCCTAAAAATTATGATTGCTATAATTGACGATGTAACTTATGACCTATCGAAAGGTTTTGACCTGTCCATACCTTTATCATCTGGTATTAAAAACCCTAGAGCTTGGTATATTGACCCACCTATTATTGAACCTGTACAAATGGGTGATTGGGTTGGGAGCGTAAAAAAAGGGGCATCTACAAATTTTAACAATATAACGTTCAACCCGCATGCGCATGGCACGCATACCGAGTGTTTAGGTCATATTACGACAGATTTCTATAGTATTAATGATTGTCTAAAAACTTTTTTATTTCCGGCGCAGTTGATTTCTATTCGCCCACAAATTATAAATAATGATGCCGTAATCACTGTTGAGCAGTTGTCAAAGGCCTTAGATGTTACTTTAAAAAATCGCACTTCAAAAAAAGCATTAATTATCAGAACATTACCAAATGATCAAGATAAAAAAACTAAAAATTATTCCCACACCAATCCGCCCTATCTATTAGAAGAAACCGCAACATTTATTAAAAATCTTGGTATAGAACATCTTTTAATTGATTTACCCAGTATTGACCGGGAAAAAGATGAAGGCAAACTTTTGGCGCATAAGGCTTTTTGGCATGTTAAAGACACCAAAAACCTTAATAATGACGCAAGGTTTTATGCTACAATCACTGAATTTATCTTTGTTTCTGATGATATTGAAGATGGTCATTATTTACTAAATTTACAAATTACCTCTTTAGTTAATGATGCTAGTTTGAGCAAACCTATTTTATATAAAAAAATGTAACATTTCGTCTGCTTATCTTTTAGTTATGACCATTGACAAAATTTATGAGTATTGTCTTCACAAAAAAGGCACAACGGAGGACTTCCCTTTTGATCAGGACACCTTAGTGCTGAAAGTTGGCGGCAAAATGTTTTGTTTAACTTCTCTTAAAAAATGGGAGGCTGGTGATTATTCAATTAATTTAAAATGTGACCCTGATTATGCAGAAGAGCTTCGGGCGAGATATGAAGCGGTTGAGCCTGGTTATCACATGAGCAAAAAACATTGGAATACCGTTCATGTGAATAAAGATTTACCTTTTTCAGAAGTTTTGAAACTCATTGATCATTCTTATGATTTAGTCTTTAATAGTTTAAAGAAAATAGAAAGAGAAAATATCATCAATAATTGATTAGGCAACTTAATCTGTCAAAATATTCTAAAAAGAAAGTCTATTCATGCCCCCATGGTGCGCTTGGTTTTTCGACGGTCTTTGTTAAATCAAAGCTAACTGAAAACATACGATCAGTGCCCATTCGTCTTAAGTTGTATGTAAAAGACTTTTCATCCAAGGTAATATACCAAACGTTCATGCAAGCATAATCAATCAATTGACAAGTTTGTTCATCCGCAGGAAAAAATTGAATCGAGGCTAAACCACTATGGGTGCTTTCACCACCGTATTGTGTAATCTTATCTTCACTACCATCTTCATGGCGATGATCATGTTTGAGTTTGATTTTTCCATCACTAAAAGTCAATACCCATGTTCTTGATTTGTCATCGCCCACAAAAAATGGTATTTTGATTAAGTTTTCCTCGCAATGGCGCACATGCATCACTAATTTTTTTCCTCTAAAGCTATCGTTTTCTGGGGCTTGTGTTATTGTTCCATTATAGGCTTGGTCACAGTGCTGCTTGAGATGATCCCAAAATGTTTGGGCATGATTTTGGGCAAAATTAAAATGAACAAAAAGTAAAAAGGCGATTATATAAACTTGTTTTTTCAGCATCATCAAGATAATTTATTTTTCAAATGTAATTATAAATTCAATACCTTTGTGTTTTTAAGACCAATGAAATCAACTTTTATTTTAATTTCTGCTTTAATTTTTGTGCTCAATCATGCACAAGTAACGCTTCGCATCACGCAAATGCCTGCAAATACACCTGCAAATGCAACCATATATTTTGCAGGGTCTATTAATAATTGGAGTCCAAACAATACCAACTTTACCTTAACAGATGTTCAAGGGATAAAAACCATTACAATTCCAGAAGGTTCAGGAACGGTGCAATACAAATTTACCAGAGGGAGTTGGGCTAGCGTTGAAGGAAACGCTAGTGGTGGTGATATTGCTAATAGAACCTTTACTTATAACGGACAGCCTCAAACTATTAATTTAACTGTTCAATCTTGGAAAGATTTGGGTGGCGGAGGAACTAGTACCGCTGCTAGTAACGTTCAAATATTAAACGCTAACTTTTTCATGCCACAACTTAATCGCAGTCGTAGGATTTGGTTGTATTTACCACCAGATTATCATACAACCAACAAAACTTACCCGGTAATCTATATGCATGATGGGCAAAATTTATTTGACAACTTAACAAGTTTTAGCGGCGAGTGGCAGGTTGATGAAACCTTAAATAGTTTGCATCAAAATGGCAATTATGGCGCCATAGTGGTTGGCATAGACAATGGTGGAAGTGAACGCATTAATGAATATGGCCCATGGAACAATCCACAATATGGTGGTGGTCAAGGTAATCTATACATGGATTTCATTATTGAAACCCTGAAACCATATATAGATGCTAATTTTAGAACCAAACCTCAAGCGCCATATACCGCAATGATTGGCAGTTCGCTAGGTGCATTGATTTCAACTTATGGACAAGTTCGTTTTTCGACTACTTTTGAAAAAATAGGCAGTTTTAGTCCAGCCTATTGGTTTAATTTGACGGATTTGAGTAATTATGTACAAAATACAACCTCAAGTTTATCAAATGCGAGATATTATTTTGTAGCTGGGCAGAATGAATCTTCAACGATGGTTACAAATATCAACACCATCAGAGGTTTGTTGCAAAGTAAAGGTTTGTCTTCAAACAATACCTTTACTAAAATAGATAGTTATGGCACGCATACCGAAGCCTATTGGCGCGGCGAATTTAGTGCCGCCTATCAGTGGCTTTTTGCTACAACCCCTTTATCGAATGAAACAACGACAGTTGTTGAAAAAACTTTAGTTCAACTCAGTAAGAATGAGTTTTATGCCAAAGGTATTGACACCACAAAAACTTTTGAATTAATTGATACTAAAGGTCAAAAAATTAAGCTGTTAACCCTGCAAGAAGGTCTAAACACATTGTCACTTGACTTGCCTGCTGGTATTTACTTTTTAAAGCGTGACGATATTAGTCTGAAAATTTATCAATAAAAAACCCTCGCCAATGCTGACAAGGGTTTTAAGAGAAATAAAGTATTTGTAAGTAGTCCTAAAATTACTTTCTAGCAACAACTTTTAAAGACAATTCTATTTCGTCTTTAATGATTTTGTCTGCAGCTAAATCTTTAAAAAATGAACCTGAACCGTACTTGATATCCCAATCTGTGCGGTTTATCGTGAATTTTTCAGAAGTTAAGGTTAATTCATCACCTTGAATAGAAACATTTACTGGAAAAGAAATACTTTTTGAAATACCTTTTAAAGTTAAATTCCCTTCTAAACCTTTTTCTGCACTGTAACCCGTAACTTCAAATTTGCCAGTTGGAAATTGCTTCACACTAAAAAAGTGACCATCTTTCTCAACATCATCAGTAACACCTTTTAAGTGCCCTTCTAAATAGCCTTTTTCATCGCCTTGTAAGTCTAAAACTGTAATGGTGTTCATGTCTAAGGTAGCATTTCCACTAACAATTTGACCATTTTCCACTTGAAAAGCACCATAAGAAATGCTAATCGTTCCGTTGTGCTTATCACCTGTTGGTTTAGATCCTAACCATTCTACTGTTGATTCAGCAGGCACGAATTTGTATTCGATAGCCGCTTCTGTTTCTGTTGCAACATCTTTCGCATCAGCTGCCTTCTCGTTTTTACAGCTTACAAAAAACAAAGCTGTTGCCATAAATAAATACATTGATTTTTTCATTTGATTTGTAAATTTAATTGATTAATACTTAGTTTTCTATTGTTGTTTGACTTGATTTTTCTAATACTTTATTAACTGTAGTAGTAAACGATTCTTTTAATTCTTTATTTATTATCCCTTCTTCAGAATCAAAGTTCTCTTTATATTTTGGCAAAACAAAATGTCCCATAATTTCCCCACCGTGGATAGGGAATCTTGCGACAGCTGTTTCCAAAACACCTAGTCCTCCTCGTGGTCCTGGCGCTGTTGCTAATAAAAATAATTTTTTACCTGATAAAAACTTTAGTTCTCTTCTGCTTAACCAATCAAAAATATTTTTGAAAAAGGCCGTGTAAGAACCATTGTGTTCTGAAAAGGAGATAACCAGTAAATCGGCTTGCTTAATCCTTTGATAAATAGGCTCAAGATCTGACGGTAAGCCATTTTCATTTTCCTCATCAATCGTGTATAGAGGCAAACTATAGCCACTAATATCCATGATGTCAATTTCACCTGAAAATTCATTTGCTGCGTAAACAGCAAATTTTTGATTAATTGACGTTTTGCTGCCTGAAGCGCCGAAAGCTAAAATTTTTTGATTTGATATCATAAGCTTATTTAAGTGGTTAATGGGATTTCTATAATTAATATTTGTGCGTCGTTAGAAATTGCTCGAACGTTGATTTCAGACGTTTCAGCAAATCCAATAGCGTCTCTTTGATGGATTATTTCTTTATTAATTTCAAAACTTCCGTTTATAACAAAAAAGTAACAACCATTACTCTTTTTGTTTAAATGGTAAGTGCTTTCAAATGAATTATCAAAAGTGGCCAAATTAAACCATGCATCCTGATGAATCCAAACGGTATTTTCTTTTTTGTCTGGCGATAAAATTTCATTAAAGACGTTATTTTTGTAGTGTTCTCTATAGGTTAACTGATCATATCTTGGCACCACATTTTTTTTATTAGGAAAAATCCATATTTGCAACAACTCACATGGTTCGGCTTCATTGGCATTATATTCACTATGACGGATACCTGTTCCAGCACTCATTACTTGAATATCGCCTGCATGGATAACCGTTCCATTCCCTAAGTTATCTTTATGAGCCAAAGCACCAAGCAAAGGAATAGTTATTATTTCCATGTTTTCATGAGGATGGGTGCCAAACCCCATACCGCCTGCTATGATATCATTATTTAGAACCCTTAAAACCCCAAAGTGAACCTTTCTAGGGTCATAATATTCAGAAAAAGAAAAGCTGTATTTTGCTTTTAACCAGCCATAATCTGCTGCACCTCTTTGGTCTGCTCTATGAATTGTAACTTGTGACATTGTGCAATAAATTTAATGATGCAAAGTTAAAGTGGTTCTTTAAAAAAAAACTTAATGTAGGTTAAGAAATGATTTTCGCATTTTACTCAAAAACTCTGGCGTTACACCAATATAGTTGGCGATGTGTTTTTGAGAAATACGTTGCAAAACTTGAGGATGTTTCAACAAAAGATCATGATATCGCTCTTGGGCAGAATAGGAATAGATTTTATATAACCTGTCTTGATAAGACACTAAATGCCGCATAATCATTAATCTAAATATTCTTTCAAAAACAGGATGTTTTTCAAAAAGAAGTTCTTTATCTTGGCTAGATATGATTAAAACCTCAGAGTCCTCAAGGGCTTGAATATTCATTTGGGATGGCATGTGATTCAATTGGCTTGCCATATCACCTTGCCACCAATCTTCAAAAGCGAAAGATAAGATAACATCTTTACCATGGGCATCTAAAAAATAGCTACGGAAACAACCTTTTAAAATGTAAGCTTCGAATTGGCAATGCTGCCCAAAAGCAATCAAAAAATCTTTCTTTTTGATCCTTTTTAAACTAAAATAATCGATAAAGTCTTGCCACTGATTATCAGTTATTTGAGCATATTTAGAAATGTTTTGCCGAAGAGATTCTAAACTCATTTTTTTTTAACTATTTTGACTTTTGATCAAATTGTTTTGTTACCAAATATTTACCAATATCTTGATTAGACAACGCAATATCTATTGGCCCAAAAGCATAAGCCGCTATTTCATATTGATTATAATGAAGTACGATACCATCTTTATTAAAAAAAATATTTTGAGGCAGTACAAATTTATCATTTTCAAAGAAAAAACCATTAGCATTTAAAGACTTGCCTTGACCAATTTCATATTTTTCTCTTAGTTTTTGCTCCGCCAAGCGCTTAATCATGTCCAGATTAGTAAACAAATACTTATAATCTAGTTTTCTACCGGTGACCGCATCTATGATTAGAGAATTAGAAGCGCCGTAGCCATGCGCGCCGCCTGTAAAACCATAGTGCTCTATAGAAAAGTTTAAAATAAATTCTGTCTGATAATTTAACTTTACAAGCGAATTGGCCTCCCAATTCATAACTGTTGCTAAACTATCCGCCACCTTTAATTCTTGTGCAAAAGCTTTATAATACTTTTCATATTGATTGATCAAATCGACATAATTTTTTAGAGGCTCTGCACCATCTGATAAATCTAGTCCTATTTTGACCATATTAAAAATATGAAAATTAATAGAATCTTTTAAAGGGTTTTCTTCATCTGCTTGTAATACATCCAATTTTACTTGCAAACAATTTTCTTCATCTGCACAAAAATTTGGATTGGTAAAGGTTTCGTGTTTAAACACCATTTCATCTTTACAGCTTGCAAAAAACAAAAATATTACAAAAAACAAAACACAATTTAAATAGGTCTTCATCTGATTGATTTTAAAATTACAAAATTAAACAATAACTTTGCCAAATAAACTTTATCACTTACATTTTTACTTAATATTTAACAAATGAATTTCAACACTAAAGTTATACACGGTGGTCAACACCACGATGAATCAACTGGCGCAGTAATGCCACCTATTTATAACACCTCTACTTTTGCTCAAAAAAGTCCAGGTGTACATTCAGGTTATGAATATAGTAGAGCTGCAAACCCTACACGAACAGCTTTGGAAAATGCTTTAGCAAGCATAGAAAACGGTACTGTGGGCTTAGCTTTTTCTAGCGGTTTGGCGGCAACAGACAGCGTTTTAAAACTCTTAAGTCCTGGTGATGAAGTGATTGCTATGGACGATTTATATGGCGGCACATATCGGATGTTTGCGAGAATCTATCAAAATTTTGGTATTAAATTTCACTTCATTGATTTAAATGATTTGGTTAAGCTTCAATCCTTAATCAATGTAAACACCAAATTGATTTGGATGGAAACGCCAACTAACCCGCTCATGAAAATTGCAAACATTCGCGAAGTGGCAAAAATTTCTAAACAGCATCAAATACTATTTGCTGTTGATAACACTTTTGCTACGCCCTATATTCAAAAACCTTTAGATTTAGGAGCAGATATTGTTATGCATTCCGCAACCAAATATCTAGGCGGTCATTCAGATGTGATTGCAGGCGCACTAATAGTAAAAGACGAAACTTTAGGCGAAAAACTTCATTTTAATCAATTTGCCACAGGCGGTACGCTTGGTCCTACAGATTCTTTTTTGGTTTTACGAGGTATTAAGACCCTGTCAATTCGCATGGAACGTCATTGCTTTAATGGTCATGAAGTAGCCAAAGCTTTGGAGAAACACCCTAAAATTGACAAGGTTTTTTACCCTGGTTTAACGTCTCACAAACAACATGATTTAGCCAAAGAGCAGATGAACCATAAATTTGGCGGCATGGTGTCTTTTACTTTAAAATCTGCTAGCAAGGCCGATGCCATCAAATTTTTAGAAAATTTACAAGTTTTTACTTTAGCAGAATCTTTAGGCGGTGTAGAGTCATTAGCTAATCATCCGGCTTTGATGACGCATGCCTCAATACCAGAGGACAAACGTAAAGAAATTGGCATAACGGACGATTTGGTTAGATTAAGTGTTGGCATAGAAGATATTGAAGACTTGTTGGCAGATATTGAACAAGCCTTTCAAAAAATAGATAACTAAATTCATGGCGTTTGAGTTTATGCCGACATTTATTGTCGGTGTGGGTTGAAAATGCCGTCATTTATCATCTGTGCTGTCTACTATAGTTGGTTTAACAAAGTCATTCTTTGTTAGGTTGTCCGATAGCTTCTTTGGTGGCTTTGGCACGCGCTCAAAAACTAGCCTACTGCTTCACAAGGCTGCCGCTGTTATCCCTACGCAGATTCTCGTTATAATTTAGACAATTCATGAAAAAAGACATTATCCTTCCCGAAGTTAAAAATGTGCATATCGTTGCGCTTTATGAATACAATGATGATTTTTTAGACAACACCTGGAACGTTTATTTAGTCAATAATTCCGATCAAATACTAGACAGCGTCATGGTTGTTTCTTCTGCTTTTGGTATGATTAATGGCGAAAAACGAAAAACATCAAGTTTGAGACATGCTTTTGCAGGCATTCAACCCTTTGAATTTGCTAAAATTGAGATGATTGAAAAAAGTTTGCTGCCGTTTACCAATGAATTTATGGTCACTTATTTTATCGGTCAAACGCTTTATGATAAAAAATTTGCCTTTGCAAAAGATACTTTAAGCGATAAATATTTAACACTTTTGCCTCTTCTTGATAAAGAAGGGGTGATGGCCATTTAAAAATTAAGAAAATGAAAATTCTCCATCTCGATTCAAATCACGAACTACTGATTACTGGCCTAAATGAATTAGGCTTTATTAATCACGAGAATTACACTGACGCTAAGGAACAAATAGAAACAATCATTCATCAATATGATGGGATTATTTTACGCAGTAGATTTAAAATTGACAAGGGTTTTTTAGAAAAAGCTACAAAACTCAAATTCATTGGCAGAGTTGGTGCAGGATTAGAAAATATTGATGTAGAATTTGCTAAGCAAAAAGGTATTCATCTATTGGCTGCGCCAGAAGGCAACCGTAATGCGGTAGCCGAACACGCCGTAGGCATGTTGTTGAACTTAACCAATAAACTCAATTTTACTTTTAATCAAGTGAAAAATGGTGTTTGGTTGCGAGAAGAAAACAGGGGCATTGAATTGGAAGGGAAAACCATTGGCCTCATTGGTTATGGCAACACCGGCAAGACTTTCGCCAAAAAACTAAAAGGCTTTGATACGCAGGTCATTTTTTGTGATATTCTGCCTAATTTATCTGATGAAAATGCGCGCCAGGTAAGCCTGGAAGAACTAAAAAAACAAGCAGATGTTATTTCGTTGCATGTGCCACAGACAGCCGAAACCACTTATATGATTGATGATGATTTTATAAAAAGTTGCAGTAAGTCGTTTATTCTCATCAATACTGCAAGAGGCAAATGTGTAAAAACTGCCGATTTAATTCCGCACTTAGATAGTGGAAAACTGGTAGGCGTGGCATTAGATGTTTTGGAATATGAAAAATCCTCTTTTGAAAAAATGGCGGTAAATGAAACCTTTTCAAAGTTAGTGAGTTATCCAAATATCATCGTTACACCTCACATTGCCGGTTGGACTTTTGAAAGTAAAATAAAATTAGCGCAAATAATTTTGGATAAGATAAAAAATACTTTTATTTTTGAAAAATAATTTATTATTTGATGGAGAATAAAGAACCCTGGAATCAACCGCAGACAGAAAACAATGTGCCGCCAGAAAACAAAAAAATTATCGCAGGCGTTTTAGCCTTAGTGCTTGGATCCTTTGGTATTCATAAATTTATATTAGGTTATCAAACAGAAGGATTGATTATGTTATTCGTTTCTGGTTTAGGTATCGTTTTTTCATGTTTTTTCTTTCCTGTTTTTGGCACCATAGCTATGGGCTTAATTAGCTTTGTAGAAGGGATTATTTATCTTACAAAAACTGACCAAGACTTTTACCAAACTTATCAAGTTGAAAAACGTGGTTGGTT
>B570J29032_109958388_pt1 | contig 12683 bp, 6 predicted proteins | sample LakMenEpi16Nov12_FD_29032 | JGI IMG/M metagenome (IMG submission 29032)
TCTCGATGGCTACAGTATCTAATGGATCAACCAATAAACCCAATTCACCATTACACAAAGCATCCACCGACCCGTCTTTGTTACCGGCAATTACGGGCAATCCATAATACATCGCTTCAATAAATACAATACCAAATCCTTCTTTAATACTGGGCATAACATATATATCTGTCATGGAGAAATGGGCCAGCAGGTCCTCCTCTGCTATGAATCCGGCAATAGTAACCTTATCTTGTAATTCTAATTTTTTTATCAATTCATCGAGATGCACTTTTTCCTGCATATCATAACTTCCTGCCAGAAAATAGCGGATACCGGGATAAGAAGCCGAGAGCCTTACCATAGCATGCAAAACACGGTCATAACCCTTGTATCGTTCTTTGGATGAAAGCCTTGTTAATGTGAATAGAATCGTATTATCATATGAAAAACCGTATTGCTGCCTGAGCGGCCAGTTGCCATTTCTTTCTTTGCTTAGAGGAAGGAAAGGATCCAGACAATTATTTAATACCCTGCACTTTTCCGGGGCTATACCGTGTAGTTCCTGAAGTTTTTGTGATGTGAATTGGCTCACCGGTATGATCATATCGCAACATTGCAACATCATTTTTTTTCTGCTGCCTAAAGTACCCCACACTTCGATGCCATGTGCAAATAAAATGATACGGGTAGATGGCGATAATTTTTTGATTATCCATCCTACCAACAATAAATTAATATGGCTTAAAACTACTGTATCACTTTTTTTTCCTTTTGCCAGTGCATCAAAAATAAATTTTACTTTGGCAGTACCAAAGCCACGAAATATTTCGGCAGGGAAATACTTATTTTCATCCGCATCTTTTTGCTTATCGTACATGCTATATACCTGGCAGGTTACAGAACGGGTAATAGACATTTCGTAGAGTGCTTTGCCTGCCACCCGGCAAACTTTTTCTATGCCCCCGGTAGCAGCAAAAACTTTCAAGGTGAGAAATAATATATTGTTGACCAAAATCGTTAGCTCCGGTTAGTCTGTTAAATTGCTTTTCGATTACGCATAATGATCAAAGACATCATGTGCGACCAGTGTAACTTACCATTCATGAACTTACGGTAGTTATCTTTTGAAGGCAAGTTGCTTGTTTCCATTAATTCTTTTACATAACTACTGCTGCTTAGCCATTTGGCAAAGGGAAAACTGAAACCCATTTTAGGGCGATTCCAAATAGGTTCCGGGAGTTCATTCGTAAAACTGTTTATAAGAAACTGCTTTGCCCTTGGACCTTCGAATTTTATGGAAGGCTTTATTTTAAAAGCCAGCCGAATACTTTCATCATCTAAAAAGGGTACTCTTATTTCTACACCATGTATCATGCTCATTACATCCGAATCCCGCAACAATTGATTTTGCATATATAAATTAAATTCCATCCAGCTTGCCTGATTCTTTTCATCAATGTTGCTTATATCGGTGAGGATTGGTTGGTCGTTAAGAATATGCCATACGTCTTTTTCATAGGATCCCAACTGACGGGCAATTTCATACGGACTATAATGTCCGCGTAAAAAAAGATACAAACCTTTTATGCCTTCCATTCGCAGGTAAGCCATACGGTTGAGTCGTTTTGAGGAACTTCGTTTACCCGAATTGGTTAGTATTTCAGGTAGTTGGTGTAATAAACCAGCTGCCTTGATTCTGTTAAAGGAAGGATAGCCTCCAAACAATTCATCTCCTCCTAAACCAGATAACACTGCTTTTAACCCTTGTGAGGCTGCATATTTGCTGATAAACCATGTATTAATCCCATCACAACTAGGCATATCCATACTGGCAAGTATATCCGGGAATGATCGATGAAACTCTTCTTCCTTTAATAAATATTGGTGATGATTACATTGTAATTTCTCAATTAGAAGATCCTGGTATTTCTTTTCAGAATATTCCGGTTCTTCAAAATAGATGGAAAGTGTATTTAGGTGCGATTTTTTATCATTAGCTGCCAGGGAAGCCACTATACCCGAATCGAGCCCACCACTTAAAAAAACACCCACAGGCGCATCCGCCAACAAATGACGCTCTACAGATTGCACCAAAGTGCTTCTTACTAGTTTAATCGCCTCCTGTTTGTCTTCAATTTGACTGCTATAACTATAATGGGCAAAAGATTGAACAGATAGATTTCCGTTGTTACTTATTTCATATTTGAGGAAACATCCTTTATGAAGTGGCTTCACTGCTTCCAAAGTACTAACGGGCTCGGGTACATGCCCATATGCCATTAAATATACAGGCCAGTTTTTGTTTTGTTGCCTGAGGGTATCAATAGGCTTAAATGCTCTGATCTCAGATGCAAAAACCAAGGAATGGCTATTGGTTGCGTAATACAACGGTTTGATGCCTGCCGGATCCCTCACCAGAAATAGTTCTTTTTCTACGAGGTCCCATAACGCAAACGCAAACATGCCCTTTAACCGGGCAAATGCTTGTGTGTTCCATTGTGCAAAGGCAGCCAGAATCACTTCAGTATCGGTATGATTACTAAATTGATGACCCAATAATTGAAGCTCATTCTTTAAAACAAGGAAATTATATAACTCTCCATTATACGTAATATAGTACCTGTTTTGATATTGCATGGGCATATGCCCTTCGTGGCTGAGATCAATTAAGGCGAGCCTGCGATTACCCAATACCAGATGATCGCTGGGAGCACTGTAGATGCCCCCATCATCCGGACCTCCATGCAACTGCAATTGGCACATCTCGCCCACCCGTTGTTCAATGGTGGAAACCGGAATCCCAAAACTTACCATACCTGCAATCCTACACATGCACTATGGCCTGGCTCGATTTTGGCACCTTGCTGGTGTAATGAAAATAATTTTTTTCAAAGTTATTGTAAGTGGCACTTAACCCTTCTTCGAGGTCGATGATAGATTTCCATCCCAGGCTATGGATACGGTCTACATTGAGTAACTTTCTTGGAGTGCCGTCAGGTTTGGATTCATCGAAGATGATATTGCCTGGATAATTGGTTATTTTTTTTATCGTGGTTGCCATTTCCTTGATGGTATGGTCGATTCCCGAACCTACATTGATGATTTCGGGAGATTCATACCGTTGCATCAGGAAGTAACAGGCCATGGCCGCATCGTCTACATGCAGGAATTCGCGGCGTGGTCTGCCAGTACCCCATACCGTTACTGTGACGTCGTTACTTATTTTCGCTTCATGGAACTTACGTAGCAAAGCGGGCAAAACATGGGCGTGCTGCAAATCGTAGTTGTCGCCCTGCCCGTAAAGGTTGGTTGGCATCACACTGATAAAGCGGCAGCCAAATTGCCGATGATAGGCCTGGCACATCTTGATACCTGCAATTTTTGCAATGGCATAGGCATCGTTGGTAGGTTCTAAGAATCCCGTCATCAAATATCCTTCCTCAATGGGTTGAGGTGCATTTTTTGGGTAGATACAACTGCTACCCAGGAATAATAATTTTTCTACACCCCATTTATATGCGGCATGGATTATATTATTCTGAATATTGAGATTGTCGTAAATGAAATCAGCAGGGTAAGTTTGATTGGCAAGAATGCCCCCAACTTTTGCAGCCGCAAGAAAGACGAACATCGGTTGTTCTGCTTCAAAAAATTCGTTTACCAGTTTTTGGTCACGTAAATCAAGCTCTTCCGAAGAACGGGTGACGATATTGTTGTAGCCCTTTTTCCGAAGCAGCCTCACTATTGCACTTCCAACCAAGCCATTGTGCCCGGCTACATAAATTTTATCGCTCAGTTTCATCGCTGTCATTTTTGGAAACACAATTTAACTTTTTTTCCCGTATTGAAAAAAAAACTCTTATGTTATCGATTTCCTACAAAAGGTTCCAGGTTCACTTTGTTAAATATGGCGCTCAATTGTATACCCATGCTATCTATCCTTACCCTTGCCTTATTTCCGGTTACTTCAACAATTATACCACGATAATTCATCAGCACCCCTTGTTTGATGATTACGATATCATTGATATCTAACTGCTTGTCTATCACCTCAACATCAGTAAATTCCTGTAAAAACATTCTTATGGTATTGATTTCATCTTCTTTTATCCGTGCTGGTTTTCCAAGCCAATAAACGTAATTCAATATCCCGTCTATATTTTTAATGCTCCATTTATCCTCCTCCGTCGTACAAATAAAAACATATCCTTTGAAAAGGGGTTCAAAAACAATTTTTTTCCGGTCGCTCCATTGCTTCATCACCCTGTTCAATGGGCAATAATGCCGGATCCCTTTTTCAAGCAGGAGCTTGGCTACTTTTTTCTCCCACCGGGGCCGGGTATATACTACATACCAATGACTGGTTTCCTCCATAATAGACAAAGCTTCGCTAGTCCTCAGTCACAGGAAATCTGAACTGAAGACGGATTATTAAGGTTCAAATCAGTCATTAACAGGCATCACTTGCGGCGGCTGAACAAACGTTTCAGCATGCTTTTGATATCCCATAAATTCTTGAATCCTGGTTGTGATTCATCATTGGTATAATAACTCCCTTTTTCACTACCATAACCATAACCATAACCATAGCCATAACCATAACCATAACCATAACCATTGCCATATCCGCCAAAACTATAATTCAGAATAGAGATTCCTCTGGGTTTGATACCATTGAAAACAATAGACATATTATTAAACTTCTTCTCTTTGTAAAATCCCTCAATCATTCGGATAAATACATTAGGGGTATGGTTGTGCCTAACCACAAATATGGTGGTGTTGGCATATTTGGTGAGCAATTGCGCATCGGTTACAGGCCCTATAGGCGCTGTGTCGATGATGATATAGTCGAATCGTTTATTCAGTTCTTCCATCATGATGGCAAACTCCGGCCTTCCGATCAATTCAGTGGGATTGGGTGGAATAGGCCCTGATGAAATCAAAAAAAGATTCTTATGGGCTGTTGGCTTTATGATTTCTTCAATCGTTGCCTTATTTACAATGTAACTTGAAATACCGGGATCACGGTTAATGCCAAGCTTCTTGCTTAATTTCGGTTTCCGTAGATCCATTTCCATCAAAGCCACTTTTTTGCCGGTAAGGGTGATGCTAATGGCCATATTGACTGCAATAAAACTCTTTCCTTCTCCGGAAATGCTCGAAGTAATTAATAGGGTCTTATTCTGTTCATTAAAACCCATAAAGGTGAGATTTGTGCGCAATGCCCTGAATTGTTCAGCAATCACCGTTCGTTTCCCTTCAGAAATGGCAATGGCATCTTTCGATTTAGCCTGAACAATCTCTCCGATCACGGGTACGCTTGTCCTGCTTTCTATTTCCGAACGGAACATGATCTTGTTGTTGAATTGCTCAAAAGCCTGCACATAAATAAGGAATGCCAGCAATCCGATAAGCAAACCCGTCCAGTAATAATTCTTAGGGATCGGCTTTATTGGCCCAAATGAAAAACCACGTTCCAGCACACGCAGATCGGCACTCGTAGATGCAGATGATAAAGCGGTTTCTTCTCGCTTTTTCAGAAGATAGGTATAGATTTCATTCTTGATAGCTTGCTGGCGGCTGATTTCCAGCAACCCTCTTTCCTTTTCCGGAATCGAAGCATAAAGACTTGATTTGAGGGCAATTTTATTGTCGATACTTCTTTTCTGGGTTAAAAAATCGGCACGTATATTCCGAATTGATTCTCTGATATCATCTTTCAACTCTTCAACTTTTCTTTCCGCTAAAATTACCATATCACTTTTTTCACCGGCAATACTTCTGATCTTGCCCAATTCAAATTCGGCAGCAGACAACTGATTTATGGTACTATTCAATACCACATCATTGACCAATATCAATGAGGGTACGGTGCCCCTTTTACTGCCTTTTGAATTAACGTAGTTTTCAATATTATTTAATACTTCTAGCTGCACTTCTATTTCAGCACTACTTATATCCATTGCATTAACTGAACTCATATAATTACTGGCCTGATTCCCAAGGTCGATTACCCCGAACTTGCTTTTATAGTTTTCAATATTATTCTCCACACTATCTAACTGGCCAATTACTGTACCCAAACGGTCTTCGATAAACTGCAAGGTTTTGGTAGCCATCTGGTTCTTATCATCAATACCTTCTTTGTTGTAAACTTCGAACAACCGGTTCAGTACATTGATACCCCTTTCCGGAACAGGTGTTTCCATTTTTAAATCAATTACCGTGGAAGCAAAGGAGAGAGGACTGGCTTTTAAACTACCTATGATGCTTTCTGCCGCTGAAGCGACTGTGCGGAATTCCACGAAATAATTTTTACCGGTAACGTTACGTGTGTAATTGTAATTGATCTTAAGCTGATAGCTGGTATTACCAATTTTCAATATCCCTTCAAAAGGGATGGACTGGCCTGCTATGCGCACTATCCTTTTTTCCCAATCCATTTCAAAGGTGAATCTGCCCGCCCCAAAGACACTGTCTTTGTTTAGAGCTACAAATTCAAGGGGGGAATTTGAAGCATACAATTCTTCTCTTTGCACTTTTCCTTCATTGTATACGGTGGCATATAGATCGAGTGATTTCACTACTTCCTGCATTAGTGATGACGATCGAAGTACAATTATTTCATTCTCTACAATTTTTTTCTCTGAGAAAATGTTCAGCGCATCAAGTACCTTACTGTCTCCGGAGCCTTTATTAGGATCTTTCAAAAGCACTTTAGCGGAAGCTACATAAATTCGGGTTTGCGAACGGAGATAGATGTACGCAATAACAAGGGATATGATGGTAAGAATAACAAATACCGGCCAGAAGGGCAGGTACCGGTGTACAATCTGTGCCAGTATATTCGACGAGGGCTTCTCTTTAAAAAATTGTTCTTCACTCATAAAACGCTATTCTTACCCTCATTTGACGAATATATTGATAATGATAATGGCCAGGGAAAGAAAAGAAACCAATAAGCTTAATGAAGTTTGTGTATTTCTTCGCCTTTCCTCATTTTCTGCCTTGCTAGCATCAGAGGGTACGTAAACTATATCATTGGGCTGTAAAAAATACCATGGTGATGAAAGGATGGCATGGTCCTCCATATTGAAGTGCTTTATTCTTTTCTGGCTACCTTCTTCCCTAATAATCATCAAATCTGAACGCTTGGCGGTTTTATTCATGTCGCCACTTAGTACAAGCGCATCTAAAATGCTAATTTGTTCGTCGGGTATTGAAACCACTTGGGGCCGGCCTACATCGCCTATTATTGTCACTTTACGGTTAAGATATTGCACAGTAACAATCGGCTCTTTCAGGAAGGGCAACAAGCCTTTCTCCACTTTTTCCTTGAATTCACGACGGGTAAGCCCTGCAGCATCAATTTCTCCCAGATAATGGATGGTTACTTTTCCATCATCATTTACGAGATAGCCGTTCTTATTCAGTGATGTTTGTGCATCTCCAGCGATTTGTACAGAAGCAGCATTGAATTTCATATCCAGTTCGGGGCTTAAACTGCTCACCGTGATAGCCAAAATATCCCTTTTTTGAATTTTTGATTCGAGTGTTGGCCCAACCAAACCGTTTATTACGGTATCCCGAGGTAAACTTTCGAAATAAGTACTGGTTTTGGTGGTTTTACAGGAAATCAGGAAGTATGCCAGCGCAACAATTACGAGTAAAAAACGCCGGATCAGTTGATGAATTCCTGTGGTAAAATAAGGGGATTTATACATAATAAACGAAAGTTTCACTTTGGGCAAAGCCTGTTATGAAACCTTACAAATTTCGCTAAAAATATTTACTTCACCAATTTTAAGTACCCTTCAGCAGGTATAGGTAAGCCTCATATTTCCTGTGAATCTTTCTGAAATGTTGATAAAAAAAGGGAGATGGTGGTATCCCATCTCCCAAAATAGCAGTTCAGAAATAACTTATGCTTTATTTTTCTTTTTAAGATCGTAGGCTTTTTTTGCACCCATACCAATTCCTGCAGCAATCAATAAACTTACTCCTCCATCGATGGGGCATGCGGGGTCAAGAGGATCGCAACCCGGGTCAGATTGTGCATTTGATTCGATAGGGTTTAGTATGCCTGCAATAAAAATAAAACCTGTTAATAATATATATTTCCTGAATTTATTCATTTACCTGTCTTTATGCAAAAATAATGGTTTCAATCAATTAATAAATAACTTTAAAAGTTGTTTTCCTGTTATTAATATCCAAAAGTTCTAACAGATAGGTACCATGTGCCATTTGCTTGTTCAATGTGATGGTAAATACATTATCGCCACCGGGGTGATTGAGCCGCTTATTCATCAAAGTTTGACCTGCGTCATTTATCATATTCACCATGTAATCGCCGGCAGGGGCATTTTTCATGCTCAACTTAAGCACCCTGTCTGCTTTAACCGGGTTTGGAAAAACAGCGTATTCAGGTCTCTCTTCGGCAAAGTTAACTTTCACAACGCTGCTGAGTTTTGTTTCTCCGGTGTTACCGATACTGCGTACACGGTAGAAATTGTTTCCCTTCACAGCTTGTGCATCCAACCAGCTATAAGTGGTGCTAATGCTGCCATTTCCGTTAGCCTGAACAGATCCTGCAAAATTAAACAGGCGTCCATCGGTAGATTTTTCTATCTCATAACGGCTGATATTCAATTCCTGCTCTACTTTCCAGGTTACTTTAACATTCTGGCCTTGCTTATCTGCACGAACATCAACAAAACTTACCGGTAGCGGAGCCAGCGCACGGAATACCAAACGGAAGCGATTAGCAGCATAGGATGCAGCATCGTTGATTACACTAAAGTTCACACGTGTGGTGTCGGTTGTGCTAACCCGAGTTCTGGTTTGAAGGAAAGCATCTTCAAGGAAAGCTACCACTCCATACTGATCGATATTTTCGGGCAGGAATTCAAACTGGTAATTTTGAGTACGTAATTGCCCAATACGGTATTTAATAGTATCATATCCAGCAATGCCTGCGCGGCTTTCAACAATCAGGGTTTGCCCTTCAGCAATTATACCCAGATTCTCTCCGAAATTGCCCAATTTCAATGCATCCAGATCATCGATTCTATTTTCAAAATTAGCATCATACTGATTGAGTACACCATCGTATAATATGGCATTTCCATTGCTTACCTGATACAAATTGGTACGTAGATAAGTAGCAGGGCCAGCAGCTCTGGTTACCAGGTTACTGCCATCTACCTTACTGTTTTCGGTAAAGGTTAGTGTTCCCGCAGGGCCGCTTGAGCGAACTAAGAAACCTGCTCCCGATTCAATAAATGAGTTTGAACCTGAATAACTACCACCACCAGGTGTAGCTACGTAGCTAGGCCCCACCTGTGTAAAGGTTTGATAGGCACCTAAAGTACCCAATTGCGGATCCCATAGATAATATATGTTCTGCAGGTTTGTTTTAGTGAGCTTTGCAAAATCAACTGCGGAAGCATACGGATTACCAATAGCCGCAAACTGACCTGCACCGATACCACCAGGGAATACGAAATTATTAGTTACCAACGCTCCTTTCTCACGCAGAACACTTGTGGTTGCTGCTGCCGGGAAAGTATTGATGGTACGATCGCCGCGGATAAAGGTCATGTATGCCTTACCGGTAACAAACCTTCCATTTGAAGGGGTAGGTGTAGAAACATTAACTGTTGAGATGATACCTTCCCATAGACTGGAGACAGCATTGAAGGTTTTAACACTAGCTCCCGGAGAGGTGAATAAATCGAATCCATCAGTTGACCATGATGGCCTGTCGCTGGTGATTTGTATACCGAATCCTGCAGGTGTTGTAGCATTTGGAGCCTGGTTTTCCTGCCATGCTTCTTTGATCGTTTGCAGGTTATGCTGCGATGGTGGAGATAACAACCTCCAAGCACGACGAGCAGTTGTAAACCTTTCAACAGTTACATCGCCTGTAATCGTATTGCCGGTATTAGTACCATTATTTGTGATATCTCCAACACTACCTGTTCCCGTAGCTGTAGACTTGATAGTAAGATTTCCAGCAGTTGCAAAAGCCCGGTTGCTACCTAAGAAAGACAGTTTACCAAACAGATCTAACGGACCGGCAAGGTTTACACTTGCGTTATTGATTACCAGATTCTTGATATCGTTGTTCTGGAATGCTCCGGCAGGTATGGTTTGAGCAGAAGCTCCGGCCAATTCGATAGTACCATCCAATACATTAAAGGTACCTGCGTTAGTGATGCTGCCATTAATGGCCAATTTACCTACACCAGTTATCGTTACGCTAGCACCTGCTGCAATGTTAATGTTGCCGCAAACGGCTGTATTGGTGGTGATGATTGGATAGAATGCGCTTCCTGCGGGTATTACCACATTTGTAGATGCAGTAGGTGCGCTTCCACACCAGTTACTTACACTTGTCCAGTCGGTGTTCACCCCTTTCCATGTTGGGGCTCCTGCTCCTGTTGGATCAATCTCATCAGCACCCATATCAGGATTCAGCACATTTCGGGTATCACTGTCAAAATCAGTAGTATAACCCACAATCGGTGCTGCTGTGGCATCTTTCTCACAACTGTTTGCCGGATCGAGATGAAGGTCGAATGGAGGATTCAGGAAGGCTGTTGTACCAGAGATTGAAAAGGTTTCACGTGGAGTTACAGCCGCTTTATAAGCAGCTAAGGTTTGATAGGCATTGGCGCTGTTATCAACATATAAAAGGTTGTTAGCAGAAGGTACCCCTGCATAAAATGAATTATTATTTGAAGCTGAAGCATACCTTGGCAATAAGGTAGCTGCAGTTGCAAACCACCTCATCGCAACAGTTCTTCCCGCTCCATTAAATAAGGCTCTGTTATCGATGATGTTGTTTCTTAAATTTATGGTTGGTGGTGTTGCACTGCTTAAACTGATACCGCTTGATCCGAAACCTGCTCCACCACTACCTGCAAGATGTATGCTATTAAAGTAAATATTTACCGTATTACCAGAACCCGAAAGATCAATACCCTTTAACCCGTCTACCGTAGTTATTACCCCATTAGCTGCAGGAGCAAAAGCTTTTGAAAGGTCGAGGCCAATCATATTGTTGTAAACATTCACAACAGTTCCGGATTGGATTCTTATACCTGCTGCAACTGATCCACCTGTAGCACTCTGTCCTGGGAATAAACTCTGAATTCGATTTCTAAAGATATTCACCGTAGATCCTGTTGCATTCAGGATACCAAAAATGTTTGCACTGAAGTTTGATTTGGTGTATAAGCTATCAATGATGTTGTTGCTGATTGTTTTGGCACTTAAACCACCTGTATTGATATTTAAGCCAGTTACTGTATGCAATCCGGTTGAAGCACCGGGGCCGGTAACATATAGGTTCCTAACTATATTGTTGGTTATGACCTCTCCAGAAGCAGCTGAAACATTTCTATACCCCTGTACCACCATCGCAACAATACCTGAAACATTTGAAACCCCGTTGTTATTGATAATATTACCATTAAAAGTATAGTTTGAAGTGCCTTGATTGATCATGGCTACAGTTAAAGCCACTGATCCGGCATTAACCACATTATTGGTTATCCTATTATTATTAATAGCTGCGCTTGTACTGCTTCCACTGGCATTTAACCAAAATATATTACCAGCAACAGATGGTGAGGTTTTGGTATTGCCGGAAATGATGTTACCACTCATCGACAAATTGGTAGAAATGGTATTATTAAGAATTGCTGTTAATGACCCTGTACTGGTAATATTATTATTAAGCAAGAAATTGTCGTTTATTGAAACTGTAGCACAGGTAACATTATTCGACAAACCCAGCCAAGCACCTGAACCAGATAAGGTTGCATTCTGAACGGTATTACCACTAATATTAAGCGTAGATGCAGTGGCGTTATTAAGGATACCGGTCCAGCTACCCGTAGTTGCACCTGTTAATGTACCCGTAATGATATTGTTATTGATCGTAACCGTATTGGAAGCTGCTGTACTTCCAATGAAATTGTCGATACCATAATAGGCTTGTGTTGGGCCTGCACCAATTACAGTGATATTATTGTTATTAATGGTTGCACTGGCGCTTGTTCCGGCTTCGCCATAAATTCCACGTAATACCCCTGTATGAGAAACACCAGCACCATTATTGTTATTGATGGTATTGAAAGAAATATTCACACCCCATTGGTTAAGGGCACGAACACCAGCGGATTGCTGCGTTCCACCACCTCCGAAATTCAGGATCTGGTTACCGGTTGAAGCACTTGAACCACCGATATCATTGCCATTATCTCCCAAAGTAAATGGTGTTGATGCTGCAAAACCACTCAACCCTATTCCGTTGTTGGTATTGGTTATAACATTTCCATAAAATTTATTGTTAGAGTTGGTTCCCGCAGCAGATGCCGGAGCTGCAAGTGGGGTAACTACTGCAGTTGCAATGGCATTGATTACCAGAATACCTGTTGAGCCATGGAACATTCCGGCTCCGGGTGAGCCATTATTGCTTCTGTTGAGGGTGATATTACAATTGCTGATGGTATTATTGCTCGCCCCATCTATTCCCGAAGTATTGAGCTTGAATAATCCATATCCATACTCCATTGTTGAAAAGCCCGCAGTATTGTTATCAATCAGGTCAATCTGATCGATGCTAACATTGTCGATACCCCTTAAGCTAAATATACCATCTGCATTATTGGTGCTGGGATTACCGG
>B570J29032_109958385_pt1 | contig 12682 bp, 17 predicted proteins | sample LakMenEpi16Nov12_FD_29032 | JGI IMG/M metagenome (IMG submission 29032)
GTACTGCGTACCGGGCGCCGCAGAAGTAAAATACCTATACGACTTTACAGCAGCGTTTAATCCACATTTAGAATTATGGACTGTACCAGAGGAAATTAATGCCGATGACATTGATTTTACTTGGCGGCCCGATCCTGACCATCCTCCTTACATCTATCATTTTAGTTCAGAGTTTCAGGTCAGCAGTGGACTGACTTATACAGTGCTAGGTGCCACTGACATTAAATTCCTAGACATGATGCCTAGTAAAACAGGCAATGCTATACAGGTCTTAGACATATTCTTTATTGACAAAAGTAATGCTAGTGCAGCTGTACGCTACGAACTGTTGGTAGATGTATATCCGCAAGCACAAAAGATACGCTATGCTAATTCAATGATGGATACTATTGCTCGTTGTGTTACACGTAGTAAGACTAGTAAGTTCTGGATAGTCAGTAGTGAAAACATTTATACAGACTTCGACTTTAGTTGGCACGCCGAACCTTGGCAAGGACATATGATGCATGTGTTTGGATCACAACATCAAAAGTGGAGCGATACCTATTTGATTAATCGGAGTGAATTTACTCGCTGTAGTAGTTGGGCCCGGAGTCTAGAAGAGTTTCCTAATTTGCATTTTGTCACAGACCAACCCGTGTATATTCCCGATGACCTACATGACATTTACTTTGTAGATCACGGTAATGCTAACGATCAACTTGAACAACTACAAAAGAAACATACTGATATCAAATCAACTCGTTATGTTGACAACTACCTTGATACCTTTAAACGTATCATGGCAACAGCCTCAACAGAACATGTATGGATAATCAGTAGTCTTTGTGACTATGCTCGCTTTGATTTTAGTTGGCAACCCGAACCGTGGCAAAAAGAAATGATACACGTGTTCCCTAGTGCCAATCAAGCTCGTGGCGATACGTTCTATATACACGTCGAATCATTTAAACAGCAGATGGTTGAACTTGAGCTATTAGATTGGTTCAATGTAATTAACTACTGCGAAGAACAGCGTGTGCCACGACTACCTATGCCTGTGCATACCTTTCAAGGAGATAACTTAATCACAGTGGTCAATGAACACGAGTTTAAACATCCTTATACTTGGTTTTGTAAACAAGATCGTGGTATAGTGTATAACCCTAGCATTTGGTATGCAAAAGATAAGAAAATCGTCTCGTTTACACCTGATAATAGCTATGTTTTGGCGCCAAGAGAGGCCAAAAACTATATTAGTACACAAGTATACGATTATCCATATATTGATAAAATGCCAACATTTTACAGTCCTCAACAGGATATTATTTTTATCAGTTACGATGAAGTTGAAGCTGATGCCAACTGGGCTAAACTAGGTAGTAAATATCCAAATGCCAAAAGACTGCATGGTGTAGAAGGAATGGAAAATGCTCTACGTGCGGCAGCTGAATTAAGCGAAACTGAATGGTACTATGCTGTTTTCGCTAAAACAGAAATACATCCTGAGTTTGAATTTGATTTTAGTCCCGATTACTTTCAATTGCCTAAACACTATATATTCTACGCACACAATGAAGCCAATGGACTAGAGTATGGTTACGCAGGAGTTATATTATATAATGTTAACCTTGTCAAGACTGTGACTGAATTTGGTATTGATTATACTATGAGTGCACCACATGCTGTTATACCTAAACTAAGTGCTATTGCACATATAGGCGCAACTCCGTATCAAGCCTGGCGCAGTGCGTTTAGAGAATGTGCAAAACTTGCACAAATATATGAAGAAACTAATTGTATAGAAACCAAACATAGACTACATACATGGACAACTACAGCCCGTGGACCTAATGCCGAATGGGTATTAAAGGGTGCCAATGATGGTGTTACCTTTTATTCAGCCAATAAAAATTCCCACCAAACACTTAAACAAGCATTTAGATGGGAATGGCTAGCTAAACAGTTTGCGGAATTGTATCCCGAAGTTGATCAATAAATTTTTGTTCTAACAACCAATCAAGGTAAGCAGGAATACCTTGTTCAATATCCCATACAGGTTGATAATCTAACATCTGTTTAATCTTATCGCTATTGAGTGTATCGCGATTAGGATAAAATGCATCATGTGGTTTAATTATAATTTTACCACCTAATCTTTGTTGTACAAGTTCCGCGGCTTCTAAAATAGTGCGACCACGACCACGTGTACAGTTAAAGATTTGATTAACTGCTGCCGGATTCAATGCGGCTTCGGTAAAATACCCTGCAACATCTTCTACAAAACTAAAATCTAATCGATTATCTGGACCCTGTACTGTGATAGCGCCATTACGTAATGACCCAGCGGCCATTTGACTTATAACACGTACTACCATATCGCGTGTACCATACAAAGCACTTGGACGCATAATAACATATTCTAAGTCATGATCCTGTGCCCAGATCTTAACCATACGTTCACCTTGCAATTTGTAACTACCGTATAGGGTTAATGGATCACAGTCAGCAGTTTCATCTGGCGCAGCAGTTTTAAATTCACCGTAGACCATACTGCTAGACGCAAATACAAGCCGTTTAACGTGATGTTGTGTACAATTTAATAATATGTTAGCAGTAGCACTAACCATGTTGTTAGCGGCATCTACTGGATTGCGATGCACCATCTTAGCATTAGGATATGTTGCCACATGAATAACAACATCTGGTTTAAAATCATTGAACACACTGTTAATAAACAACTGATCTTCAATACGTCCTTTAAATACCTGATCAGCATTGGCTAGTGCAATGCGCTGTGCTAATACAGGGTTATATTCCCAATCTGGAAATGTATAGTATTGATGATAGCAGTCAACTACTCCAATTGTGTGTCCTAGTGCCTTAAGTTTACTGCTGGTATGACTACCAATAAAGCCGTGTCCGCCTAAAATTAATATTTTCATTTGAATGTCCTTAATGCGTTAGTGATAGTTTTAATTTCTTCATCGGTTAATGTGTGTTGACAGGGTATTCCAAGACTACGTTCACTTAACCATGTGCTATTATGTAATACAACATCACACAGATATAATTCTTCTTCATGTACTAGTGGTTGATAGTATACTTGACTGTCAACACCGTGGGCTGTTAAATGATCTCTTAGTTGCTGTCTAACTTCTAGATCTGAGCATCGAATAATAAATTTATGCCAGGTATGTTGACCTCTAGTAGTCGGAGCAATTAATCTATCACTAGTAATGTTTATTATAAACTCTTCTGCTATGGCTTGTCTACGATCACGCCATTGTTGATGATGATTGACACAACACAACACCTGTGCTGCTTCTAGACTGCTCATCATACTATTAGCTCCGGCAGTAATTGCAACATCGCTGTTGACATTCTTACCATGTGTGCGCCACTTACGTGCCCACACAGCAAATTCATCATCATCTGTTAGTATTGCACCGCCACTGCCAAATGCCGGAATTGTTTTTGTTGGACTAAAGCTAACTGCACTAGCTATGCCCTGGGCAAGACTATTACGACCTTGCCCATCGAACGTTTCTATGCTTTGTGCTGCATCCATAACAAACGGAATGTCTAGGTCGGCTATCTTATCATAATCTTGTGCTAGTCCAAACAGGTCAACACCTACAATACCATTTAATCCGCCAATGTCATTTAGTTTTACATGATAGTTAGCATCCACATCAAGGAATATAGGAACTAGTCCGGCTCGTTCGATGGCATTAACTGTGGCAATAAATGTATAGCTAGGTACACCTATAAGAGATTCTTCAGGGAAATGGTACTCTAAAATGCAACGTAAGGCGTCTGTACAGCTAGCAACTGTGATAGCATGCTTGCGACCACTATAATCGCATAACCACTGCTCTAACGCTAAAGTGCTAGGACCTTTTTGAGCCCATCCTTGACTAGCAACTAGATCCATGTTAGCAAGGGCATCATGTCTGATTTCAGACCAGATACGATCTAATTGAAATAGCTTGATCATTTAATGCAACGATAGCGAACTTCGAAAGATTCTGCATAGGTACTGCCTAACATCTGTCCACGTAGTGCGGCCTGACCTTTGATATTATGCAATAATGTATCACTAAAGTAACTACCATAGCATTGAATAGCAGCAATCTTTGTATCAATGTACGGAGCAATGTCTACAAATATATTAGGCACAAATTCTTTGTTACGATTGGTATATGGTCCGCCTTCCATGCACCACAATTCACCTTGGTAACGACGTAGGCTACTATTAACAATATGGAATGTATTCACATGATCTTGATGGTGATCGCCTGGACTATGTGTAATAACTAAATCGTACTCTTTACCCTGCATATAAGTATCAAGTTGTTCTACTGTGGCACTGTCCCATTCTAGTACAGGGCGACCTGTTGCATCTAAACGATTATTAAGGAAAGTAAACTTAGTGCCAATGACCAGTTCACTTGCTGAATATTCAGCAATCATCATATCCTTATCTCGCCATACACTTGGACGTGGAACATTATCGTTGCGAGCTACTACAATATCAAATTCTGCACCTTGATCACGGAATTTTAATAGCGTACCCAAGCAACCTAATTCAATATCATCTGGGTGTGCGCCTACTGCTAAAATACGTTTATACATTTAATTTCCTTGACATTAACTCTACTGTTTGTGTTACTCTTAACATATGATCCATGTCTGCTCGAGGTCTATTGCCAGTGTCTACACACCGCATAAAGTCTTGAATCTGCGCTTCTAACGGAGACTGTTTAGGACTAAAGTTCACAGTTGATATTTTTGTTTCACTAAGATTACCATTGGCATAACTACCTTCGGTAATGTGTAACTCTGTGTCATCTAACCATATCTGGCAGTCATCGCAGGTAATAACAAATTCTCTAACCTTCTTGGGCCAATGCCATCCTAACGTTATTGTAGCAGAATTGTTGGGATATGTCAATCCAAATTGTGCATAATCATATTGTGGACTGTTATTCAGATGTGAACCAATTCCATTGATAGCCATTGGTAAGCTGTTAGTCAACTTGTCAATTACACTAATATCGTGCGGAGCAAGATGCCACGCAAGATCTATATTAGTCTGTAGTCTACCCCAATTAAGCCGACGACTTTCTATATGACGTACTGTTAGAGATGACACTAGATTTAACACATATTCTATGTTTGGTTGGAATAAAAGAATATGTCCTGCTTGATAGACTAGATTTTGTGATCTAGCTAGATCATTTAATTCCTGTTGTTCTACTACACTCATACAGGTGGGCTTTTCGCATAGCACATGAATACCCTGTTCGAGATACCATTTAGTCATTGCATAATGTTGATCAGCGGGTGTAGCAATAATAACAGCATCTAATGTTTTATTTTGCCAACTGTCACCGTGTTTAATATCCATGATAACAATAATAGCCTGATTACTAGCACTATTAACAATTTTGCTACCCCAATAACCTGCACCTGCTATGCCTAATTTCATTTGAGTTCTCTTTTAACAATGTCAGCAATTAATTCAACTTCGCTGTCTAATAGAAACTGATGTGTGGGTATTGCTAAATTCATTCGACTGTAATATTCTGTATTAGGCAACGAAACATTAACATTATATGCAGGTTGCTTGTATGCAAGATTGCTGTAATATCTACGTGATTCAATATCGTTAGCTTTGAGTGCAGCTTCAATTCTTTCTGATTGATCACTTAACACAATATATTGATGTCGTACATTGTAGGAATTAGGACGTTGCGGAATAATATCAAATAGATCTTTAAATTGTTCATCATAGTACGCAGATATTTCTCTACGACGAATGTTCCACTTATCTAAATGTGGTAACTTGTTATCAAGTAATTCTGCTTGTATGCTATCTAACCGACTGTTATATCCTACATGACTAACATTAAACTTACTTTCTTGTCCGTGATTGCGTAGCTTTTTGATAGTGGCAGCATAGTCTGCATTATTAGTAGTAACAGCACCGCCATCACCAAGACAGCCTAAATTCTTAGTAGGGTAGAAACTAAAGCAGGTTAAGTCAGTGACACTACCAACCATGCGATCATTATATTTTGCACCTGTAGCCTGCGCTGCATCACTGATAGTAGCCACTGGAAATTTAACTCTATCCCAATCGCAGGGTTGACCAAACAGATCAACTCCGATAATAGCTTTAGTACGACTATCAACAGCATTTAATGCATCATCCATGTTCATTGTTAGATATTGGTCAACATCAACCAAGCGTATCTCTGCACCTAAGTTAGCAATAACTTCGTATGAGCTTAACCAAGTAAGTCCTACAGTAATAACATTGTCGCCGGGCTTAACACCTACTGCATCTAAACTTAATCGTAGTGCGTCTGTGCAATTGCCTACAGCAACAGCGTGTTCTGCTTGTGTATAAGCGGCAAAGTTACTTTCAAAATCGCGCACTGCTTTTCCAAGAATGAAGTCCTGTCTAGTTAATGTGCCTGCACATAATTTATCTAAACTATGTTCGCGTTCGTAATGAAAATCACTTAATTTAATCATATTTTATAATACTCAGAATTAATAAACCAGTTATAATATTTGTAAAACCCTTGTTCTACATCTACTGTGGGCGTGTAGCCCAAATCTTGTTGAGCACGGCTAATATCTAATTGACCGCGTTTAGGAAAACTCAAATCTCTTGGCCCAACTATTAATTGACCTTGTCCGGCAATTTTAATAGCAAGTTCAGCAGCATCCTTGAGTGTCCATTGACGTTGCTCACTACGTGTTATATTATAGATGTTACCGTTGGCCTTATCAAGTGTTGCGGCTAATACAATACCTTGAGCAGTATCCTCTACATAGGTAAAGTCTAAGACCTCATCCGGACCATGCACCTTAAGGGTTTGGCCTCGCATAGCCGCTAACATAAACTTACTGACCACACGGTCTTCGACATCCCACTCACCATATACAGCACTAGGACGAATAATCACATGCTCAAAGCATCCACGTCGACTGTAATCTTCTACAAGTTTCTCGCCCATGTATTTCATTATACCGTATTGGCCCTGCGGAGTACATTGAGCCGATTCTGTAACATCTGAGGTAAAGTCACCATATACCATACTAGAACTTATGTAGACAAACTTTTTAATATTATGTTCTTTGCTTAATTCTAGTAGGTTGATCAAGCCAGTAGTCATAACTTCACTGGCTAGTGCAGGATCTTGTTCTACTACTTTTTGTCTAGGGAAACTGGCCATATGAATAATCACATCTGGCTGTTCAGTAGCAAACAAGCTGTTTAATCGTGTTTGGTCACGTATATCAATTTTATACGTTTCGCTGGTGTAGCGAGTGCGTCTGTGCGCAGCCAAGTATATAATCTCTGCAGTAGGGATAAAACCGTAGTTAGTAAATGTGTCTACTACAACACATTCATGACCTAGTGCTTCTAAGAAACGTGTAACATTGTGCCCAATAAAGCCAGCACCACCTGTGATAAGATATTTCATCTACCGCGGCCCGCTGATTTTTTAGTAGGCTTGTTACTAGTAACTTTACCCTTGGGTGCGCCCTTGCCAGTATCAACAGTTAAGTCGGTATGAGTAATGTTTTGTTCTGCTTGTTTCTTTTCTAATGCAGCTTTAACTAAATCTTTAAGTGATGCCATTATTTCCACTCCGCTTGATGTACAAAAAATCGTAGACTATAATCTACGTATTGTCGTTCTGTTAAATCAGCATAGATCATCATAACCTTGTGCCATGACAGATAATGATCATCTTCTGCCCATTTAATTTCTATATCGTTTTCATCTACCCATTTAGCCAGTGGAGTTTCTTTAAACTTGTTAGCCACTTGCCAAAATATTTGATTTGGATGCATGGTAGTTACTTCATTTAAATGTATTTCATCTTTATACAAGCGGACACGATGAGTATCGGGCTTTTTAGACTGCCATTGGTGCTTTAATGCTTGCGAGTGATTCATAGCCATTGAGTGCAAAGTCCTTCATAGTAAAGTGATTTATGTCAGTAACGTCTGGATTAATCCAAAGTTGTGGTGCAGGTAATGGTTCACGTTGCAGTTGTTCGTTTACCTGATCTACATGATTCAAATATATGTGGGCATCACCAAGAACGTGAACGAATTCGCCTACTCCAAGTCCGCACACTTGGGCTACCATATGCGTTAGCAGGCTGTAGGACGCTATGTTAAAAGGAACTCCTAAGAACATATCGCATGATCGCTGATACATTTGACACGACAACTTATTATCTGCACTGACGTAAAACTGTGCAAAACAATGACATGGAGGTAAGGCCATTTGATCTAACTCGCCTGGATTCCATGCTGTCAGGATATGTCTACGACCGTATGGATCTTGCTTAATGCCTTCTACTAATTGCAGTAGTTGGTCTACTCCCCCAAAGTCGCGCCACTGTACACCATAGACACGACCTAGGTCTCCGGCAAATTTAGCTTTGGGTGTCCAGTAAGTTGCTGTAGCATTGGCAGTCCAGATGGTACTCTTTTCAGAGTCCCTACTACCATGTAATAACTCTCGTAGGCGATTTTCATCACCTGAACCTTCAATAAACCACAACAACTCACTGAGACAGGCTTTGAACGCTAGTTTTTTGGTAGTCACGGCCGGAAAGCCCTTGCTCAAGTCATAGCGTTGTTGCATACCAAATATGCCAATTGTGCCAGTTGATGTACGATCTGGTCTTATTGTGCCGTTTTCTAAAACAAATTTTAATGCGTTAAGATAGATTTTCATGTGTAATTAAATATTCAAAAAGTTTTCGGTGGGCATGACGATTTGGATGTCTTCCGTCGGGCCAAAATAATTCTTCATTGTCAAAAATTGAATCTTGTAATGTTTTATTATATACTAGATTATCTAAACTGTCAACATCAAAATGCCGCCAAGATTGATCAATCCAGTCCGAAAACCAAATTTTAGGATGAATAAAAGTAGGCATTAACAATTCGGGTATGCTAGGAATAACAGGCGATAAATTTGTATATTGTTTAATTAAGTTTAAATTTAATTTGCTACATCCGCCCAAGCATATAATTTTTTTATCAAACGAATTTAATGTTTGGTAGGTACTCTCTATTAGACTATTCTGTTTAGTAAGTAAATTGTCAAACGTATCAACTAATTTATCGCTATACGGGCGAAGATCACGGATAGGATCAGTTTGGAACCATATAATATGATCGTAGCATTGTAACTCTAGTCGGTGCAGTTTTACTAATATTTCTTTATTAGATGCACCCCCACAAGAAATATTAGTAACATCGTGGCCTATTTCTATTAGATAATACTCTAGTCCACGATGGGTGATAATGTACGACTCATCATGTTTATCACCGTCTTTCCATTTACGTTTGTTGGAATCCCAACCCCATTCACCGCAGCCCCAACTATCACCTGCAATTAATATTTTCATTATTTAAAAAACATTACACGATCCCACGTTTCGTAGGTGCAATTATTACCGGGTGTTACTGATTTGATTTGAAAACAAGCCAGCATGCTGTCTAACTGAACACGAGTGTCAGTGAACCATGCACCTTTGACACGTGTAAGCAATACTCTATCGACTATACTTTCTGTTGCTTCGTATAATTTTTGACCACCAATAACATACACATCTTTGGATGGATTATCCTGCTGTATCTGTAAGATATTATCTACAGGGTTACTAGGAATCCATTTAACCAAGTGTTGATATTGTTGTGCTACGTGTCGACTACTGACTACATAGTTTTCACGATTGGGCAATGGTTTGGGCATCTTAGGATCATCCCAGGTATTACGACCCATGACTACAATGTTGCCTGTAGTATGTCGAACAAACCAACTCATATCTTCCTTGTTGTATGGCCAAGGCAAGGTACCACGATTACCAATACCACCGGTATTAGTCGAAGCTAAAATTGATATAATCATAGATTCTTTAGTACCTTGTCGGTCTCAGGTTGAACAGCGCCAACTACTTTATCGAGGTCGATAAAGAAGTCAACAGTTTCTATATATTCGTCAAGGTCGTGAAATTTAGCATTAAGCAAATCTTCAATGTCGTCAGGATCTTGCCCGTCTTCAAGTAATTGTTTAACATCGATACTAAGGTCAGTGCCGTCAACGAGCTTAACAATAATACGCTGTAGCACGGTAACTGGCACTTCCTTTTTATCAACGTCTCTGACAATATCTTGCCAACGTTTCTTAACATTCATGTTGACTTTCTTGCCAGGGGTTGATTTACGCCGCGGCTTTTTTGGTTGTGGTAGGTTTTCTGGCATTTGTTTTCTTCGTAGGAGTTGTTGTACTTGTAGTTGCTTTTGCCTTAGTTACCTTAGGTGCTAGTGCGTTTGCTTCTTCTTTTAAACGTTTTGCTTCTGCTAACAAACTCTTAGCTTCTGCTTCCATTTTAGTAGCCTGTGCTAAACGTTGATTTGCAATATCAGCATCAGACAACACGCCATCCGTATTAACACTTGCCGCTGTAGTTTTAGCAGGTTCGCCTAGATCTCTACCTTCCCATCTTTGTCCTGCGTCTGTTTTAGCTAGTTTTTCAGTAGCTTCTGCGCCTTTGGCAATTTCATTTAATAGTGTGTTTAATTCATCTAAGCGTACTGAACTAGCTGAAGTTGGAGTTACAATAACTTGGTTAGTTGGTACTTTGGATAATAGTCCGCCACGGTGAATTGCGTTTAAGCAATTAACACCATCTGCCATAGTATGACGGAATAGTGCATCAGCAAAATCGTTTGCTTGCTGACCGATGTCGCTTTCTAATACTTTCATTACTTCATCATGTATACGCATGGGTAATGTTTCACTGTAGATCACTAAACACATGTGATCTTCATCTGGTACTTGTCTATATGCAATAACAACTCGCTTGTTATTATGTCTGCCTACGTGCTTAATCATAGTATTACTCCTGTGCAGCAGTTTCTGATTTAGAAATTGCACCAACGCTGTCTAAAAATGCAATTAATTTATTGTATAACGTACCAACGTTGGCTAACTCTTCGGCTTTGTATGCGCCGCGTTGTGAGGTAAGTTGGATGATTTGTGCCACAAGAACTAAGTCTTGTAGTGTTAAATTTGGGGCTTGTGGTTGTTGTGTTTCGTTAGATTCAACAGGCGTTGAATTTTCTGTTGCGGTTGTTTCTGCTTTGGCCATTAAAAAAGTTCTCCTTGGGATAACTTTATTTACCATGGTCTAAACAGGTGGAAATATTTTATTACCACATAATAGTTGATTCATTAATTGTGGGTAGCATAATTGCGAAATAGCTCGCTTCAGAGGATTGTTCAAATGCAATACATTGCTGACGTGCGATAACACCAGACTCTTGTCTAACGTCAATTTGTCCAGAATAAAAACGTCCTTCTAAGTTTTCATACAGCCAATCAACTAGGTCTTTATCTTGTACAGCAAGATCGAATATCACAGGAGTAAAGTGAGGCGGGCAATGACTAAGCTGTCTTAGCCCGTGTACGTTTAAGGGATTGGGTTCATTATGTTTGAGCATTTATCTAGTCTCTAGCATCATCAAACCCACCATACCATTTATTTACTTCGTCGTAGGCATCACCGTATCCTTTACTCTTGTAATTACCCAAATGAGGAATAACATTACGCACACCGCCGCGCGGATCAGTGACATCGCCTGTGCGTCGAGGAATCATATGTACATGTGGCCAAGCAACTGTTTGTCCGGCCGCTTCACCAACATTAATGCCAATGTTATATCCATCACAGTTACCTTCGGCAACCATACGTTGTCCTTGCGCAATGGCATCAGCTACTGCGTCGGCTAACACATCTACGGTATTATACTTAGGCACAAACAGCAGGTGCCCGTAGCTGACAGGAAAGCCATCTTTAAAAATAGCAATGTGAAAGTCTTCTTCTACTAATGTAGTCCACGGTGCTTGTTCGGGTGTACATTCGCTTAATTCATAGGGCAATGATTCAATTATTTTTGTCATAGTCATTACTTTTGTCATTGTATTTTTCCTAAAATGGTATTGCACTGTAATCAACTTCGTCGTCAATATCGTACTCTTCTTCAAGATGCAAGCGCCATTCGTCAACACTGGTACATCCGACAGTGCCTTTAACTTCACGACCAGTTTTAATGGTGCGTAGTAATTGCCGATTACGTTCGACTTGTTCTTTTTCCTTACGTTTCTTATCATTGCCAAGTTTAAGCATCTCTTCGTAGCCGCGAGCCCATTCAACGCCAGTTAACCAGGTATTGATCTCCTCAAGTGTACCTATAAAGATATCGGCATCACGACTGTAGTGTGGTAAACAATCTTCCTTAGGTTTTAAACAGATATAACTTATAATGTTGTTAGCACCATAGTTATAATTAGCTGAAGAAGAAAACTTAAACCCAAGCTCTTCTGCTCGAGCTTCTACACGTTTCATACGCTGTACATCATCCCAACCTAAGGCCATTACTCAACCACCTCTAACTTAGGTTTGGTTTTAAGTCGAGTTACATTCTTTGGCTTTTCTGGAGTAGCAGGTCTATAGTGGGTTGCTACTTCCACAATAGGAAAAACCCAAGAATTCTCTTCTTTATTATCACCAAAGAAGTATTCTAACAATTTCTTACCAAACCCTTTACGGTTTGGCACAGCCATAACCATTATTTTACCTGACAATTCATT
>B570J29032_109958383_pt1 | contig 12679 bp, 9 predicted proteins | sample LakMenEpi16Nov12_FD_29032 | JGI IMG/M metagenome (IMG submission 29032)
TCAAACAATGGTAAACTTTGGGGGATCTTTGCCGTTGAAGGATTTGATGAATCTTTTGAATTTAAAATTTTTGGAGATGATTATTTAAAATTTAGACACCTTTTTGTTCAAAGTAATTTTATTTTTGCTAAAGTGATGGTCAAAGAAGGTTATGTCAATAGAGAAACAGGCAAAAAATCTGATCCACGAATACAATTTTTACACGTACAATCTTTGCAAGATGTGTTTAAAGAGTTCGCCAAAAAGCTCACTTTAGAATTAAATGTGTTTGATTTAAAGCCAAAATTAATCAACCAACTCCATAATATTTTTAAAAATCATAGTGGTAATCACCCCCTAACTATTGATGTTTTAGAACTTAAAGAAACCAAAGTAGAAACGTTCGTGCCTCTTTCAAAATCAACAGCTGTTGAAACCGATGATGAAATAATCAATGATGATAATTATGATGACATAGAAACTAGTGGAGAACAAGCCATGGATATTCAGCTGTCTTTAAATCTTGAAGTGGTGAATAAGGTTTCTATGGCTAGCAGAAAAGTTAAAGTCAATATCACCAGCGAATTATTAGAACATTTAAGCGAAAAGGATATTAAATTTAAGTTGAATTAAGTAGAAGTTTTTTTTATTAAAACAGATAAATTTTAAAACCCAAAATGACCAACACCCAATACATCCAATCCCATACCCAAATCAACGCCAAAAGCATCGAAAGTTGTGTTAATCTGCTCAACGAAGACTGCACAATTCCCTTCATTTCCCGCTATCGCAAAGACCGAACGGGTAATTTAGATGAGGTGCAAATAGAGCAAGTAGCCAAACTCAACAAACAATTTGAAGAGATTGTCAAGCGCAAAGAAAGTGTGTTGTCGGCTATTGAAGAGCAAGATAAACTTACGCCCGAGCTCAAAAGTAAAATTGAGAAATCTTTTGATTTGCAAGAAATAGAAGATTTGTATTTTCCTTACAAACGCAAAAAGAAAACCAAAGCCGATGTGGCACGAGAAAATGGTTTAGAACCTTTGGCAAAAATCATCATGTCTCAAAACCATGATGATGTGGAATTTTTGGCTTCAAAATATTTGAATGAAAAAGTAAAAAATGAAGACGAAGCCTTGCAAGGCGCGAGAGATATCATCGCTGAATGGCTCAATGAAAATCTTTTTATTCGTCAAAATCTAAGACGGAAGTTTCAACGGCAAGCCGAAATAACAACCAAAGTGGTCAAGACCAAAACCGCAGATGAAGCCGCTCAAAAGGTTTCACAGTATTTTGATTGGGCCGAACCTTTGGCAAAAGCGCCGTCTCACCGACTATTAGCCATGTTGCGTGCTGAAGCGGAAGGTTTTGTGAAACTCAATGTGTCCATTGACAAAGATGAAGCAATAGAATTCATCGAAAATAACATCATTAAAAAGAAAAATGATTGTACGCCTCATTTGCAATTGGCGATTAAAGACAGTTACAAGCGGTTGCTTGAACCAGCCATTTCAAATGAAGCCTTGCAAGAAGCCAAAGCTAAAGCCGACATCAAAGCCATAGATGTTTTTGCTAGCAATTTAAGTCAGTTGTTATTGGCGCCACCTTTGGGCGAAAAACGCATCTTAGCCATTGACCCAGGTTTTAAAAGTGGTTGTAAAGTGGTTTGTTTAGACGAAAAGGGCGACTTGCTACACAACGAAAACATTTACCCACACGCCCCACAAAACGATACCGTTATGGCCATGAAAAAAATTCGTTCGGTGGTTAATGCCTATAAAATTGACGCCATTTCTATTGGCAATGGCACAGCAAGTAGAGAAACGGAGCATTTTATCAAAAAAATTTCTTTTGATAAACCGCCACAAGTTTTTATTGTTTCAGAAGCAGGCGCATCGGTTTACTCGGCGAGCACGATAGCCAGAGAAGAATTTTCAAATTATGACGTTACCGTTCGAGGAGCAGTTTCCATCGGCAGACGCCTGGCAGATCCGCTGGCAGAACTTGTAAAAATAGACCCCAAATCAATAGGTGTTGGTCAATATCAACATGATGTGGATCAAACTAAACTAAAAGCAGAGCTTGATACGGTGGTGATGCGTTGTGTAAATTCAGTAGGGATAAATATCAACACGGCGAGTAAATCTTTGTTGAGTTATGTGAGTGGTATAGGCGAAAAAATGGCTGAAAACATCGTGAAATATCGCTCAGAAAATGGCGCTTTTCAAGACAGAAAGCAATTGAAGAAAGTCCCGCGATTAGGCGATAAAGCCTATCAACAAGCCGCTGCTTTTATAAGAATAAAAGACGGAAAAAACCCACTAGATAATTCGGCAGTGCATCCAGAAGCTTATCCCATTGTTGAAAAAATGGCCAAAGACCTTAAGCTTTCTGTTGATGAATTAATCGGCAATAAGGAAAAAATAAAAAGCATTCAACCAGATGTTTATGCCAATGAAACAGTCGGTGTTTTAGGTATTAAAGACATTTTAAAAGAATTGGAAAAACCAGGTTTAGACCCGAGAAAAGCCACCAAAGTTTTTGAATTTGATCCCAATGTGAGAACCCTTGCTGATTTAAGAACCGGCATGATTTTACCAGGTATCGTCAATAACATTACGGCTTTTGGTTGTTTTGTTGATTTAGGTATTAAAGAAAGTGGTTTAGTTCACATTTCTCAACTCAAAGCAGGTTATGTATCAGACGTGAATGAAGTGGTCAAAATCCAACAACAAGTGCAAGTGAAGGTTTTAGAAGTTGATGAGGTAAGGAAAAGGGTGCAGTTAACCCTGATTGTATAAAAAAAGAGTAATCACTTACTCTTTTTCTATTTTCTTATCGTTTTCTTCGTCTTTCATGGCTTTCTTAAATTCTTTAACGCCGCCACCAAGACCTTTCATCAGTTCGGGAATTTTTTTACCACCAAACATCAATAAAACGACAACAGCAATAACGACCCAGCCCCAACCAATCTGAGTAAATAATGGAATAAAAAATAAAGTTGTCATAAGGTAATGAATTTAATGAAGCAAAGGTAAGCGGTTTTTTTATATAAATACCAAAAAATTTCATATTTTTGCAGGCCAATTGACTTATATGATAGACCTTAAGAATATTTCTCGCTCACGAGCACAAATTTCTTCTCAAGCCATTGAAAGATTATATGTGACTATGCGGCACCTTTTCAATAGAGGTTTTTATAAACCTATGGGTGTATCTGGTGAATCTTTGCGAGAAGCTTTATTAGAATTAAGACCTGAAATATATGGTACCATTGCAGAAGAAAAGCTAGAATTGAACGGTTTGCTTTATGTGATAGAAAGGTTGCCTATTGGTATAGAAGAATGCAGATACATCAATTTAACTTCGGATGAAGGCTATTCAAAATCTCATTTTAAAGCGATTGTTCCACCAAAAAGAAAAAGAAATTGTTATCGCATTGACGATGAACAAATGAATGTAGAAATCACACGTGGTCGGTCAGATATTTATGATATTTTAACGCATTTGACCTTTATATTCATAGAATCACACAAAATAAAAAACAAAGTGTTGTTTGATGAAAATGAGCACATTTTATCTCGTGATTGGTTAAAAATTAAAGAGCTTATCGAAAACAAAACGGTTTTAACTGAAATTGAAAAAGAAAAGGCCATTTCAAGATGCACCAGTATTTTGGGACGAACCTTTGCTGAAATTAAAGAAGTTTATGCTAGTTTTGCTTCGCCAGAAAACCCAGATAGATTTTTATCTGTTGTTTATTGGTTGGGTAAATTAGCCATAGATGAGGTGGTTCATAATAACAAAAGAACCATTACTTTTAGTCCGATATTAAGAGAAAGACTCGGTCATCATATTCATGGCGAAATATGGGCAAATCAAATAAAAGACGTTTTGTTTAAAAACAATTTAATGGGTAGGCCTATTCACATTATAAGCGCCAACATGCATTCTGTGATGAACTCTATTTTTGCTGAACCAGTTTTAGGCAAGTCATATAAAGATAAAGAGGTCTTTGCTGTTTATGAAGATTTAAGTCAATCAGGCCATAAAGACTTACGAAAAAAGGTGGAATCATTTGCTTTAAAAAACGGCATGATTGCGCTCCCAGATCAATCAGGTACAAACATTGATGTGCAGATTTTTGACACTGAAAAAATGGATTTTTCCAAAACAATTTTTGACACCGCTTCATTTAAAGGAAAAAAACCTGTACTCATAGTCATGGATTATGCTTTTGGTGAGCAAGCTTATGAAACCATAGATGAGTTACTTAAGCCTTATCGTATAGGTAATAAAAAGATTTTCCTTAAAGTAGAATCTTTAGCCATAATGGGTAAAGCAGGTATTTTATGCGGAGAAAAAGGAGACATCATGATACCTAATGCGCACATCAATGAAGGCACAGCAGACAACTATCCTTTCACCAATCAATTAACAAAAAAAGATTTTGAAGGATTTGGCATTCCTGTTTTTGATGGGCCAATGGTTACTGTTTTAGGAACCTCGCTTCAAAACAAAGATTTGTTAAAGTTTTTTCATTTATCTACTTGGCAAGTCATTGGACTAGAAATGGAAGGTGCTTATTATCAAAAAGCTATTCAGTCCGCATCAATGATTAGAAAAAGCATACCAAAAAACGTAAAAGTCCGTTATGCCTATTATGCCTCTGACAATCCGTTAGAAACAGGTAGTACTTTAGCTTCAGGCGGATTAGGCACAACAGGTGTCAAACCAACCTATTTGATAACCCTAAGAATATTAGAACAAATATTTAACACAACTGATAAACTACAAGCAAAATGAGTAACCAAAATGCAGACAATCAAGAAATTGATTTAGGAAAAGTCTTTTCAAACATCAATGAGGGTGTTCAAGGCATTTTTTTTAATGCCATCAAATTTGTTTTGAAAAACAAACTTTTATTGGCTTTATTGTTTGTTTTAGGAGCAGCTTTAGGCTTTTTCATAGATTCAAGGCCAACCTACAAGCACGAATTGGTTTTGCTCCCAAATTATGGTGTTGTTGATTACCTTTACACCAAAAACGATCAATTTAACTCACTTAAAACGGTCGATAAAAATAATGTTCTAGAAAAAAAATACCAATTAAAAAAAAGAAAAAAAATCGGAAATTTTAAATTAGAACCTATTAATGATATTTATGGCTTTATTAGATATGATGAAAAAAGTTTCGAATTTCTTAAACTGATGGCGGAAGACGGCAGTATTAAAAAAATTATTGATGAAGAAGTAACGAGTAAAAACTATAGCAGACATAGACTTTTATTTTCTTCAAGCGAAATGATTACAGAAAAAGAAATAGTAAAACCCTATTTAGAATTTCTAAATGATGATGTTTTTTTAAATAAAATTCGCGTCCAATCGCAAGAAAATTTAGAATATAAAATTAGACAAAATGACACAATTATCAAACAAATAGATGACGTTTTAAAAAAGTATGGGACAGGGCAAACGGTTTCTGGTTCATTGTCAATTAGCGGAGAAAACGTACCCTTAGATCAACTCATCGAATTAAAAGACAAATATATTTACGAAAACAATCAATCAAAAATAAGCAAATTGAGTGATCATGTTTTGGTTAAAGATTACTCAGTTATTTTAAACATCAAAGACACCAAGGGGTTAAATGGTAAAATGAAGTTTTTCTTACCAATATTGTTTGTTCTTTTATTTGCGATAGTTTCATTTTCCAAGAATTTTTATCTAAAAAATAAAGCCAAATTATCTGCCTAAAATGATTTTTGAAGAAACCAAACTAAAAGACTGTTTTTTAATCAAACCAAACATTATTAGAGATGAAAGAGGCTATTTTCTAGAAAGCTTTCATCAAAAAAAATTTAATGATGGCATTGGTCAATCAGTCAATTTTTTGCAAGACAATCAGTCTTTGTCAACTAAAGGCGTATTAAGAGGTTTACACTATCAAACAGGTGAATTTGCGCAAGCTAAGTTAGTACGAGTGGTCATTGGTCAAGTACTTGATGTTGCGGTTGATTTAAGGCCTAATTCGCCTTCTTTTGGCAAACATGAAACTTTTTTAATAACAGAAGAAAATCAGCACCAAGTATTTGTTCCAAGGGGTTTTGCTCATGGTTTTTTAGTGCTTTCAGAAATAGCTGTTTTTTCTTACAAATGTGATAACTTTTACAACAAGGAGAGTGAAGGTGGAATTATTTATAATGATCCAAAATTAAACATAAATTGGGGTAAATATGATTTTGATTTCCTAGTTTCAGAAAAAGACATAAACTTACCATCATTTGAAAACGCTAAAAAAGTATGAATGTACTTGTAACCGGGGCAAATGGACAACTTGGAAAATGTCTTCAATATTATGAAGATAAATTTCCGCATTTAAATTTGATTTTTTTAGATTCAAAGGCTCTAGATATTACAAAATTTGAAAGCTGTCAAGAGGCATTTAGTACATATAAACCAACTTTTTGCATAAATACAGCAGCCTATACAGCAGTTGATTTAGCAGAATCAGAAACCGAGCAAGCAGATTTGGTCAATCATATAGGCGTTGAAAACTTAGCAAAAGTTTCAAAAGCATATGAAACAACATTAATTCATGTTTCAACAGATTATGTCTTTGATGGCAGTCAATCTAGTGCCTATACGGAAAGTGATCAAACGAATCCCATCAGTGTTTATGGTAAAACAAAATTATTAGGTGAAATAAGCCTTGCAAATCATTGGCACAAGCACCTTATTGTTAGAACCTCTTGGGTATATTCAGACGTTGGAAAAAACTTTTACCTATCAATGTTAAATCTTGCAAAAGTCAAACCAGAATTAAACATTGTCAGTGATCAAATAGGCTCACCTACTAACGCATATGAATTAGCGATTGCGCTTTTTAAAATAGTGTCTTTTTTAAATGATAAGCAAGATTTTAACAACTATGGTCTTTATCATTATACGCAAAAGGGTAGTTGTTCATGGTATGAATTTGCTATTGAAATATTTAAGCGCAATAATGTTCAAATAAAAGTTAATCCAATCCCAACCGCCGCCTATCCTACACCTGCTAAACGACCTGCGTTTAGTTTGCTTAACGTTTCTAAAATTGAAAGCACCTTTAAATTAAATATATTGAATTGGCAAGATGCTTTAAAAAAACTTGTTTTAAACAAATCATAAATTTTTAATAACCCATTGAACTTTAAATGTTTTAACGTAGATTTGCAAAAATTTTTTTACAATGATCACACAAACAACCACTTATGTTCCTTTCAAAGTTAAAGACATCACCTTAGCCGAATGGGGCAGAAAAGAGATTAAACTAGCAGAAGCTGAAATGCCGGGATTAATGGCTCTTCGTGCAGAGTACGGTCCTTCAAAAATATTGAAAGGTGCAAGAATTGCAGGCTGTTTACACATGACCATTCAAACGGCTGTTTTAATAGAAACGTTAGTTGAATTAGGCGCAGAAGTTACTTGGAGTTCATGTAATATTTTCTCAACACAAGATCACGCTGCTGCTGCTATTGCTGCCGCCGGTATTCCTGTCTATGCTTGGAAAGGTATGAATGAGGAAGAATTTGATTGGTGTATTGAACAAACTTTGTTTTTTGGCGAAGATCGCAAGCCTTTGAATATGATTCTTGATGATGGTGGCGATTTAACCAACATGGTCTTTGACAGATTTCCGGAACTAATTGAAGAAATCAAGGGTTTATCAGAAGAAACAACCACAGGTGTTCATAGGCTTTATGAAAGAATGGAAAACGGAACTTTACACATTCCAGCCATCAATGTAAACGACTCTGTAACCAAGTCAAAATTTGACAATAAGTATGGTTGTAAAGAATCTGCAGTTGATGCGGTTAGAAGAGCAACTGATGTTATGCTTGCGGGCAAGAGAGTTGTTGTTTGCGGTTATGGCGACGTAGGTAAAGGTACTGCTGCTTCGTTTAGAGGCGCAGGTTCTATTGTATTTGTAACGGAAATTGATCCAATTTGTGCATTACAAGCCGCCATGGATGGTTTTGAAGTAAAAAAACTTGATTCACTTGTTGGCAATGCAGATATTGTAATTACAACAACGGGCAATAAAGATATAGTGGTTGGTCGTCATTTTGAAAAAATGAAAGACAAAACTATTGTATGCAACATTGGTCATTTTGACAATGAAATAGATATGGCTTGGTTAAATAATAATTTTGGTCAGAGTAAAACTGAAGTTAAACCACAAGTTGATATTTATACAGTGAACGGCAAGGAAATAATCATCTTAGCTGAAGGGCGTTTAGTGAATTTAGGTTGTGCAACAGGACACCCAAGTTTTGTAATGAGTAATTCTTTTACAAACCAAACGCTGGCACAAATTGAATTATGGACTAATGCGGCTGCTTATGAAAACAAGGTTTATATGTTGCCTAAATATTTAGATGAAAAAGTGGCACGCTTACATTTAGAAAAAATAGGTGTAGAGCTTGAAACACTAAATGAAGAGCAAGCAAAATATATTGGTGTTGAGGTCCAAGGACCTTACAAACCAGAGTATTACAGATATTAATGTTTTATTTCTTAAAGAAAACTAATTCCTCATTAACCTCCTGTTTTTGAGGAATTTTTTATTAATATTATGTTATAAAAAAAACTTGGAAATATTTTTTACTTAGTTTTGTAACATTTATAGATATTTTAGACCAATTATAAAATTATTAATTTAAACAACAATCATGAAAAGACTATCGTTAATTTTTGCTTTTACGTCTTCAATTTTTGTAGCAACTCACGCACAAAAAATTGCTTTTGAAGAGTACAAGCTAGAGAATGGCCTGCATGTAATTTTACATGAAGACAAAAGCGCACCTTTAGTTAAGGTAGAAGTTATGTATAATGTGGGTTCAAAAGACGACCCAAAAAACAAAACAGGTTTTGCACACTTTTTTGAACATTTACTATTTGAAGGCACCAAAAACATTGATAGAGGTGAGTGGTTTAAAATGGTCACTTCAAAAGGAGGTAGAAATAATGCGTATACCAGTTATGATGTAACCACTTATTTTGAAATCTTCCCTTCAAACAATTTACAAATGGGGCTTTGGATGGAATCTGAGCGTATGCGTCACCCAGTGATTAATCAAATTGGTGTTGACACGCAAAATGGTGTAATTAAAGAAGAACGCAGACAAACGCAAGACAATAGACCATATGGTAATATTGTTTCAGAAGTTACTAAAAACTTATTTCCAAACACAGGTTATAGCCACTCAGTAATTGGTTCTATAGAAGACCTAGACAATGCAACGCTTCAAGATTTCATTGATTTTCACAACACTTATTACAAGCCAAATAATGCAGTACTTGTAGTAGCTGGCGACTTTGACAAAGCGGAAGCTAAAAATTGGATCAAAGAATACTTTAATGATATTCCTTCAGGTAAAGCCATTACACGTAATGCTATAAATGTGCAGCCAATTACTTCGCCAATTAGCGCCACCTTTGAAGACCCAAACGTTCAGTTACCTATGCAAATATTAGCCTATAGAACTTTACCAACAACTACTAAGGAGTCAAAAGCCTTAGACCTATTATCTTCTGTATTAAGTGATGGAAAAAGTTCAATTCTTTATAAGAAACTTGTAGACGAAAAGAAAATGGCGCTACAAGTAGGTGCTGTTAGTTTTGCTTTAAAAGAAAGCGGCATGTATATCTTATATGGTTTACCAATGCAAGGTTTTACAATGGATGATTTAACAAGAGAAATTGATGAAGAAGTTGCCAAACTTCAAAATGATTTAATTTCTGAAAAAGATTTTCAAAAATTGATGAATCAAAAAGAAACACAATTTGTTGACAGCAATTCATCGGCAGAAGGGATAGGAAATTCCTTGGCTAACTATTATACAGTTTATGGTGATGCTAATAAAATCAACACAGAATTAGACGAATATAGAGCGATTACTCGTGAAGACATTAGAAATGCAGCCAGAAAGTATTTACAAACGAATACACGTTTAAATTTAAAATACACACCAAAGGATTTTGTTGAAAAAGCAAAAGAAGAGCCTAAGCCAATTGTTGCAGAAGACCTTCCTGGTAAAGTTGTTTATGTAAACAAAGACCCTAAAAGGGGTAAAGTGGACGAAATTCCTGCAAATCCAGAAAAAGGCGTAACCTATAAAATTATTGAAAACGCTGAAGAACTAGCCAAATGGAAAAAGCAGAATGAAGATGGAAAAGCGAGAGATAAAAAATCTAAAAAGTCTAAAAACTAATTTTTAATTTGAATTAAAATGAGAAAATTACAACCTATTGTGTTAGCCTTTTTGCTGATTCTTTCAGCAGGGACTTTCGCACAAAAATTTGATAAAAACCAAATGCCAAAGCCAGGTCCGGCTCCAAAAGTAAACCTTGGCAAACCTCAAACTTTTACTTTACCAAACGGCTTAAAAGTAATGGTGGTGGAAGACAACAAATTACCAAGATTTAGCGCGCAGCTAACTATTGATAATGAGCCTTTTGCTGAAGGGGACAAAAAAGGCGTTTCTGGATTAATGGGTTCTTTATTAGGCAAAGGATCCACAAAAACCGCAAAAAATGCTTTTGAAGCAGAAGTAGATTTTATGGGTGCTTTTTTAGAACTTAATGCTGGAGGCGCTTATGCATCTGGTTTATCTAAATATTTTGATCGTTTAATGGAAATGCTTGGTGAAGCTGCTTTAATGCCAAATTTTACACAAGAAGAACTCGACAAAGAAAGAGATAAAGCCATTGAAGGTCTAAAATCAGGTGAGAAAAGCGTTCCTGCCATTGCTGGTAGAGTTAGCTTAGCCTTAAGCTATGGTGCGAATCACCCTTTCGGAGAATATGAAACAATAGACAGATATAAAGGAGTTTCATTAGAAGATATTAAAACAACGTACAATAAATTTTTTGTACCGGGAAATGCCTATTTGGTTATTATTGGAGATGTGAAATACGAACATGTTAAAAATGTTGTAACAAAGCAATTTGAATTATGGAAAAAAGCAACAGCACCAGTTATTAGTTACACAGATCCAAAAAACGTTCTGTTTACGCAAATCAATTTTGTTGATGTGCCTCATGCGGTTCAAGCAGAAGTTGCATTAATGAATTTGACTAATTTAAAAATGACTGATCCTGATTATTTTCCTGTATTGATTGCAAACGAAATAGTTGGCGGCAGTTTTGAAAGTTATTTAAACAAAACATTAAGAGAAGTAAAAGGCTGGACTTATGGTGCGCGTTCTCGTGTTGGCGCAAGTAAAAACATTAATCGATTCACTGCTGGCGCATCGCTAAAGCAAGCAACAGTAGATAGCGCTGTGGTTGAAATTTTAACCCAGATTAATAAAATAAGAAAAGAATTTGTGAAAGAAGATGATTTAAAAAATGCCAAGGCTACTTTTGCTGGTGATTTTATCAGAGAATCTGCTAAACCTCGTACAGTATCTAACTATGCTTTAAGAATAGAAACGGAAGATTTACCAGCAGATTTCTATGAAAAATATTTGGCAAATCTTGAAAAAGTAACTAAAGAAGATGTGATGCGAGTGGCTAAAAAATATTTCATGACAGATAATGCGCGCATTGTAGTAGCCGCAAAAGGGTCTGAAGTATTAGAGAAATTAGAAGCAACTAAAATTCCTATTTTCTATTTTGATCAATTTGGTAATAAAACCGAAAAACCAGAACAGAAAAAAGCAGACGCTTCTGTTACCGCACAATCAGTTATAGAAAATTACTTAAAAGCTATTGGCGGTAAAGACAAAGCTGAGGCTGCAAAAACAATGAAAATGGTAGGTACAGCTAATATTCCTGGCGCACCAGCACCGATAAGTGCTACGATGAAAGTTGGTCAAGGAAAAATGTCAAACACCATGGAAATGATGGGCATGACCGTGATGAAGCAAGTTGCAACGTCGGAAAAAGGATACATGATGCAGCAAGGTCAAAAATCGGATATGAAAGAAGAAGAATATAAAAAATCTAGTGAAAAAGCATATCCAATTACAGAAACCGTTTTGTTAAAAAGCAAAGATTTAGTTTTAAGTGGTATTGAGGCAGTAGATGGTGTTGATGCCTATGTTATTAAATCTGGCGACACGAAATATTTTTATGACACGAAATCATTCTTAAAAATCCAAGAAGTAAACGAAGTTGAAGCACAAGGACAAAAAATGCTTGTTACTAATAAATTAAAAGATTATAGAGATGTAAAAGGGTTAAAAGTACCATTTATTTATATAATCAATCAAGGTATGGAATTAGAATTTAAGTTTTCAGAGATATTAATCAATGAAGGCGTAACTGATGCAGATTTTGAGTAGTTAATTAATTATATTTTCCAAGAAGGCACCCTCGAAAGGGGTGCTTTTTTATTTTAAGACCAATTAGAAAAAATTGGAAAAGTTTCGTATTTTTGAAGCATCAAAATTCAATCCTATGCAAGCACGCCACAATTGGTCAAAAGAAGAAATCATTGCCATTTACAATAAACCCATGATGGAACTGCTTTATGAAGCAGCGACTATACATAGACAACACCATGATCCAAATGTGGTACAAGTGTCGACTTTATTGTCCATAAAAACAGGTGGTTGCCCAGAAGATTGTGGATATTGCCCACAAGCTGCTCGCTATCATACAGATATAGAAACAAATGATTTGATGTCGGTTTCTCAAGTCAAAGCGCAAGC
>B570J29032_109958379_pt1 | contig 12643 bp, 8 predicted proteins | sample LakMenEpi16Nov12_FD_29032 | JGI IMG/M metagenome (IMG submission 29032)
GGCATAAAGACCCGCCAGAACAAACTCGACGCAGGCCGCTCGCATTGCTGGCTGCTCACTTGCATTGACCTCAAAAGCGCGATCCCAAGCTGGCGGCACCGCCTGCAATCGTTCTGCATAAGCGCTGCTGGGTAACATGTCACCCACCTCGACACGTACGCCCTTCGCAAAAACGCTGGCGATTTCCTCTAGGCCATGCTGCTCGACGTATTGCTGAAAAACCACCTTGATCGATTCTGCTATAATTGCGTCCAGCACCTGACGCTCAGACATCTGGTGACTGCCCATCAGATCCAATTCCAGCTTTCCTAAACTGGATGCGTAAAGATGCCCCAGGTCGCTGATGCGCGGTACGGCAGGCGTTTCGCCGAGCACGATCGCACGTTGCCGAGCGCTGGCGATCATGGCGCGATAGTTTGCCAAGCTGAACCGCGCCGACACCCCTGACGCCTGATCGACATACTTGCTACGTCTGGCTTGTCGAGTAATCTCTTCGATGATCTCCGCCATAAAGTAGGGTACCACCACGCTAAAGGGTCCGTTAAGGTCCAGCTTGGCTTCTTGCTGCAGAATCTCGATTCCCAACTCACGATCTGCGGGATAATGAGTTTGGATGATCGATCCGATGCGATCCTTCAACTGGGGAATCACTTTGCCGCTTCGATTGTAAGTGCTTGGGTTAGCAGAAAACAGAATCAGGACATCCAGGTCGAAGCGGACCGGATAGCCACGAATTTGCACATCACGCTCCTCCAAGATATTGAACAGCCCGACCTGCACCAGTTCGTCTAATTCGGGCAGTTCATTCATCGCAAAAATCCCACGGTGCATTCGAGGTATCAAACCGAAGTGCAGCGCCTCCTCCGTACTCATGCTGACACCGCCAGTTAGCTTCGATGGATCGATCTCGCCAATGATGTCGGCAAACTTAGTTCCCGGACTCAACCTTTCCGTATAACGGTCTTCCCTAGCCCACCATGCGATGGGAATTTCCTCCGGCGCGTGCTGGGCCAGATATCTTTTGGCCGCACCTGTAATCGGACGCAATGGATCTTCGTGAATCGGGACACTTGGGATATCCAAATAGGGCACCCAAGGATCCAGAAATTGCACGAGCGCGCGCATCAACCGACTTTTGGCCTGCCCTTTCTCGCCCAGAAACAACATATCATGACCGGCCAAGATAGCGATATTGATCTCAGGGATCACCGTATGTTCATAACCCACGATACCCGGAAATAAAGGCTCATCCTGGGACAACATGCGAACAAAGTTGTCGTGTATTTCCTGCTTAACGGTCTTGGAATTCCAGCCACTTGCCTTTAGCTGCGCCAAATTGGTGGGACGACTCATCGACTCTCCTAAGTTACCTGTATTGTTCAGTACTGGACGTAAATGAAACTCTAGAACTTGGTTTCGACTGTTATAGTTGACTGAACATGGCCTTTGACAAGGGCTTTGAGCAAAAAAACTGAGAACTGTTCACCCGGAAGGTGAGCCGGCGCAGGGCCATCATACGATCCTTGATGTGGCCAATGGCCCGCACTGCAAACGTTACACGGCGGCGTGAATGATGAATTCGGCCAGCAAACCAGCCTGAAGTCTGGCTCCAACGCAGGCGCGAATCGGAGGATGCTGCGAATCGATCCAACTGTCCCAAGCCGAGTTCAGCACTGGAACATCATCTAAATGTTCAAGAAAAATGAGTACCTCCAACAAACGGTCCCGGCCTATCCCCCAGTTTGACAATGCCTGGTCGATCTGATTGAAAATCTGCTGGATCTGACCAGCGGCATCCAGCGAAGCGTCACTGGCAACTTCCACCCAGCGGGCTACCCCAAAATGAACGACGGTATCGGCGTATCTCGAGCAACTTGTCGTGCGCTGGATGCTTGTCATCTCAACTCCCTATTTCTCCGCCAGGAAACATCATGGACCGCCTACCGGTTGCTGGTAGGCAAGAACCGAAACAACCACTCAGGCGATCCGCTGCGCAGTTGATCGACGATCACTGCCACAATAATGATAACGCCGATGATGATGTAGGTATACGTGTTGGGAATCTGAAGCAGGGTACAACCATTACGAATGGTCACGATGATTAACGCACCAATGACCGATCCAAGAACTGAACCGCGCCCACCGCTCAGACTGCCTCCGCCCAAAACGACCGCTGCAATGATTTCCAACTCCTTTCCAGCTCCATCGGGCGGATTGCCGTTCTTGACTTCGGCAAAGTACAACAATCCACCAATTGCGAAGAACAGGCCAGCGAGCGTATAGACGCTGATCTGCATCAATGTGATAGGAATACCACACAGCCTGGCCGTCGAGCGATTGCTGCCAAGGGCAAAAAGGTTCCTTCCAAAAACGGTGTAGCGCAAAACAACCGCCACAACACAGGCTAACAAAATCGCGACAATTGCGTTGGAGGGAAAATAGGGAATCAACAAATATTTGTCTGGGTTCGATCCAGTAACGCTTAAGTTTTGCAGCCAGCCTGGAATTCGATCTGCCGGTGCGTAGACGGTCGACTCTTGAGCGATGATTTGGCCTATGCCCAAGAAGATCGTCATCGTTCCTAAGGTTACAATAAAGGGTACCACTTGGGTCACACTGATCAAAACCCCGTTGAATAAACCGCAAAGGCAACCCGTTAACAGCGCCAAGCCAACCCCGCAGGCAATGGAATAGGCGAAACCTGGGTCTGCTGCGGTCGCCGAGTAGTGTTTCAGATATGCTGCCAACACCGTACCGCTGAGCGTTAACGCCGTACCAGCCGATAAATCGATGCCTCCGGCAATAATAATCATGGTCATTCCCAATGCGGGCACTGCGATCAGCGAGGCAGAACTGGAAAGCACCCGCATGTTGCGCCAACTGAGAAAGCTACCCTCTCCCCAGGCTTGATCGGCTATGGCAAAGATCGCAACGATGACCAGCAGCGCTAACAAAGGCCCTAACTGGCTGCCTAGCAACAACTTGAAAGTCCAGTTTGAATTTTTCATTTCACAGCACAATCGCAAAAAATCAAAAAGCCCAACCAAAATTCATCCAAGTGGTGCCAACCAGCAAATAACTTTAGTCGTTGCCAATCGCGCAGCGCATGATTTCTTCGTCCGTCCACTGGTTTGCACTGCGAACCTGTATCAATCTACCGCGAGCCATCACGCCGATGCGATCACAAACCGCTAACAGTTCGGGCAGGTAAGAACTAACAAAGACCACGGTTTTTCCCTGGGCAGCCGCCAAACCCATCAAGCGATAGATCTCGGCTTTACTTCCCACATCGATCCCCTTGGTCGGCTCGTCCAGCAGCAATACCTGCGCTCGTTGGTGCAGAATGCGACCCAGAGCCACCTTCTGCTGATTGCCGCCAGACAATTCGGCCACCGCCTGACCTGCACTTCTCGCCTTAACTTCCACCTGCTGAATTTGTTGAAGCACGGCTTGCTCGCGTTTCCGAAGCTTCAAAAAACCATACTTTTTGTATCGACTCTGATTGCCCATGGTCACATTCTCTGCAATGGACAAGTCCTGAGCCAAGCCTTCGCCTTTGCGATCTTCCGACAAGAATCCGATACCTGCCCGCCTTCGAGCGCCGACACTTGAAGGAAGATTACGACCGTCCAGTTGCACAGCGCCGGCTACTTGACGTTCCAGTCCCATCAAACACCTCAGCAGCTTCGAACGGCCAGCACCAACCAACCCTGCCAATCCAAAAATCTCTCCGCGTCGCAGCTCTAAATTCACATCGCGTGGAGCGTATCGACCAGACAGGTGACGAACATCGACCACCACTTCCCCGATTTCATGTGGCACTTTGGGATACAACTCGCGAACATCCCGTCCAACCATCAGGGATATGATCTGTGCGTCCGAGACACCTTTCAGCTCGCCCTGCCCTACCTGCTGGCCGTCGCGCAGCACACAGTAACGATCGGCAACCTCGCGCACCTCTTCCAAGAAATGACTGATATAGACAATGCCAAGCCCTTGGCTTTTCAGCTTGTCGATGATCGAAAACAATCGGCGAACGTCAGCTTGTGGCAATGAACTGGTGGGTTCATCGAACAAAATGATCCGAGCCTGACTGGCCAATGCCCGCGCGATCTCGATCAACTGCTGCGTTGCTACCGACTGCCCGCCGACCATAGCCTGCGGCGAAAGTTCGGATAGTCCCACCGCAGCCAGGACCTCACGCACCTGGGCTCGCTGACCAGACCGCCAAAGTATTCCGCCAGGCAGACATGGCTGGCCCAGAAGAATATTGTCTTCGACCGATAGATCTGGCGCTAGACTCAGCTCCTGATAAATCATGGCCACACCTGCTTTACGCGCTTGATGTGGATTGCCAGATGGACAGTAGGGTTGTCCTTGCAGTCGCAGCTCACCCTGATCGGCGCGATGGGCTCCGCTAAGCACCTTCAGAAGAGTACTCTTGCCCGCTCCATTTTCTCCGATCAATGCCAACACTTCGCCAGAGCGTACGTCCAGACTGACACTGCTTAATGCCTGAGTTGGTCCAAAACGCTTGCTGACGTTTAGAATTTCCAACAATATGGAGCTCATGGATCGACCCCCGCGAAAATCAGTACTCTGTGGCCACTGGCAGACAAACCATTATTGCTGCAACGGTGGCTTGAGCAGCTTGCTGATAGGCTCCGAATCCATGTTTTCTCGCGTTGCAAAGGACTCGCCGGTCGAGATGAATTTCTGTACGGTCTTACCTTGTAGCGATTCCACTAGCGTTTTTACGCTTTGCATCCCCATCTGAACCGGATCTTGCAATACGATCCCAGAACAGGAACCGGAGCGCAGGGCTTCAATCAGCGCATCGCTGGGATCAAAGGCAACAAAGCGAACCTGCTGATCCACGCCTGCATTCTTAAGTGCCTCAAGAGTTCCGTTTGCGTTAGGTTCGCAGACAGCAAAGATGCCAGACAAATCTTTTTGATGAACCTGCAACAGTTGGTCGACCTTTTGTTTAGCACTGGTCGCATTGTCGCCCCCATATTGATCCGATGAAACTACTTTGATTTCGGGATATTTAGCAATCGCATCCAGAAAACCCAATTCGCGCTGCTCGGTGCTTTCACTGCCGGCAAGATACCTGAGCAGAACAACATTGCCCTTGCCGCTGATGGCTTTGGCCATTTCATCAGCCGCTAACTGACCGCCACGAAAATTGTCGGTCGCTACGTAGCTAACAATCTCAGGTCCGGAATCCAAGCCACTATCAAAGATGATCACTGGAATTCCCTCGTCGATAGCCTCTTGCACCGCATCCACCAATCCACCCTTCTGATTTGGTGCCAACACAATTCCATCCACTCCCAAAGTAATCATGCTTTTGACTACTTCGATTTGGCTGCCTGTGTCACTTTCGACTACTGGTCCACGCCAAATGATTTCGACATTGCCTAGTTCTTCAGCAGCCTGCTGAGCACCATAATGCACGGATTTCCAAAATTCGTGGCTCGTTCCTTTAGGAATGACCGCGATGCGAAGCTTCTTGGATAAAGCTGCACTAGTGCCGGCTTGTTCGGGTGACCGACCGCATCCGGCCCCAAGCACTCCAATGATCGCCAGACACAAACCAGTGAGCAAAAACAAACCAGATTTTCGAAAGAGAATGACCGTTGGCTGCGATTTCATAATTGCTTGTCAATCAAAGGGAAAAGGTGTGCTAGTTCGCTACTTGGCAAGGAATGGGCAGATCGAGCGCGACGCGAAATCGCTCCTCTGCTGAGGAAGTGTTTTACTCTGGCGTGATATGGCGCTGTCAGTGGTTCTGTCAGTTGCCGGCACCCAGTTCCAGCTTCTGCCAGAACACTCCCAAACGATCCCCGCGCCGCCGAACGTCCTCCAACATCACTTCGATATCCGGGGTTAGATTGTACTTGATCGTCTTACCTCGGAAAACTACGGTGATTTCTCTAGAAAAGTCGACCATCTGAGGCGTCAGCCATAAAAGGGCCGATCGGTCCACCGACGGGATCTTAGAAATACGCACACCGTTGAGAGCCTGGTCCAGAAGCATCGCTTCAAATTTCCCGCGCCGCGCCGCATCGCGTGCCGGGTCCAGTTCAAACGCATTGGTCATCACTTCGGGCGTTAACTGAGCTGCCTCCAACCAATAAAAGAACCGATCGCCGCTGCGCATCGTCACGAAATCCAGTGCCCGAGGAGACCGCAGACGCTGCCTACCGGCAAGCTGCATCCACTGCATGATCCTAGGCAATTCAGCGGAAAACAGGCCGCGACCCTGTCCGATATGTTCAACCACCACGCAGTCGTATTGTAGGCTCTTCAAATAACGATCCGCAGTCACGCCTAGGCCTGGATTGTTCAATCGCACTCCGTCCATCTCGCCGTAAACGATGTAGGTAGCTAGCGGAATGTCCGTCGGTGACTCTTTGGCAGCTTGAACGTTGGAGTGATACAATGGAATGTACTTGTCGGCTGTCGGTGAGATGAACACGGCACCGGCCCACAAGTCGGGATGCGATTGGGCGATGTCCCAGGCCGCAGTTGCACCTTCAAAATGCCCGCTTATGAAGACGCGATCCGTGTTGACGCTCGTGCGTCTCAATGCGTCGCGATAACAAGCCAGCACCCTCGCATGTTCCGCTTCTGTGTATTGATAACCGGCTTGAGTGTCCAGCATCCACCTGGGACAAATCACGATGTAACCCATACGTGTCGCGGGACCAAACCTGGCAACCGATTCCTGTAATTGAGCAACGTTGCCACACCAGTAGTCGATCGGCAAATTGGCTTGATACTCGCGAATCGATCCGGGCAGCGCCATGATGCAGGGATACTTGCGATTTGGATCATACTCTGGCGGCAACTGCACGGTGTACTCAACCGAGCCGCCGCCACTTAACAACACGCTCTGCCTATAAAAACCCTCAGGCTCCTCTGGTCGATGCTCAGGCAGTTCATGCGATGGCCTCATGACAGCCAGAATACGAGCCAGCAACTCAGGTTGCGCGCCTTCCTGGCTGCGCAGTTGGCTAAGGATCGTCGCTCGTTCATGTGCCGAGGGAGTGTTCAAATAGTCGCGAGTCAGTTGTCTAACTTGAATCAGCGATTTTGCCACAGCAAAGTTTTGAACACCCGAGCCAGGCCCTAACAACCAGCCTCCCAACGCTAAAGCCACTGCGCTGTCATCGGCCAAAGCCGGATCGGCAGCCAGTCGCATGAAGTCATCCAGCCGTACAGCCGAATCAAGATTGATCTGGCCCAAGATTTCATCTACCACGGCAGCGATCAACTGTTGATCTGGCTCGGGCAGCTTGGCAACTCGCTGCTTGAGCAAATCGGTTAACCGGCCGATCACTTCCAAATTCTGCGACAACTGATCCAATTCGCCTTTGATCTTAAGCTGAGTCTCGATCAATTCTCGCGGAAAAGCATTCAGCAGTGCGTATGCCAACTTGGTTTGCCCGGCTTCACGCCGCAGGTTGATTTCCTCAAATTGCTGATTGGCCAACAGTTGTTCCGTTTGAGCGATCAAATTCACGCGATTGCCCAGTTCGGTTGGGAAACGTTCGATCGCCTGCTGAATGGTTCTTTTGGCGTCTCGAAATCGTTTGGCTTCCAAGTAGAAAGAGTACAGACGAAGCCACTCGCTAGAACGAGTCAAGTCCAGCGTGTTTTCTAGTATCTTATTCAGTTCGTCGCTGGGTATGGAGGTCAACGCTTCGCGACAGTCCCAAGCAAACCGCTGATCAGCACCTCGCAGAATCTCCAGCTTGGCATACTGAGGCGTCAATTCAGTGATCTGCTGCAGCACGGTCATTCGTTCGTTGTCGGCCATTCGAAAATGCAACGTCCGGCGACCGTTGATATTGAACCCGGAGATCTGATCGATCCCTAAAAAAGACTGCACAGCCCCGCTTTTGTTCACTTCGTTTGCCGCAGGAAAATTGATTGTTGTCGATCGATCGATGGCCATAGCCTGACTGTTGATCACATTGCGGGGCGAGGCGTTATAGTAGGTTCGGCGCAGACCATCGTTCAAGACATCGATGGGCCGACTGGCTACCTGACCTGCAGTTGGACGCTGGAGGATGTTGGTACTCACCGTCTCAGTGGGTTCGACAGTTCCCGGCCCCAATCGCAAACCGTTTCGCAGTTCGACGATAAAGGTTTCCTGCGCAAGTACCACGCAGCCGCACACTAGCCATTGGCCAACCAGGGTCAAGCTGACGATCATTCTTTGCATAGTGATGGCAATGGGCAGCAAAATGGACTGGCAAGTGTCTGCGAAGTTGTTATCTATTGTTTGCGATGATATTCACCGGATCAAGCGATACGCCCCCCTGCTCTGCAACTTCTTCCGCTGTTTTGTGCGGCTGGTAAGGGTTGTCCGGCCTTGCGTGAAACTCAGGTTTCGATGACAGTGTTTGGTCTACTATTTCATCGTCCCCTGCCCAATCTCAAGATGATTCCTATCCATTACGATTACAACCAGATTCCAACGACTCTGCAGGCTGGCGCGGTGGCAGTGGGCAACTTTGACGGCATCCATCGTGGGCACGCGCAGTTGATCGGCCAGTTGATCCAGCTTGTCAGGTCGATCGACGGTCCGGCAGTCGTCATGACCTTTGATCCGCCGCCTATGTCCGTGCTGTACCCCGAGCGTCCAACCCTGCCCCCCATCACTCCGCTAGCTCGGCGAGCAGAACTGCTGGCCGAATTGGGAGTGGACGGTTTGATCGTTCTGCCCACCAACCCAGAACTACTGAATCTATCGGCGGATCAATTCTTCCAACAGATTCTGGTGAATAAGCTGCGTCTGAGAGGGATGGTTGAAGGTCCGAATTTTCGTTTTGGCAAAAATCGTGGCGGCGACATCCAAGTGCTGGAGCAACTGTGCCGACAATACACAGTTCAATTGCAGATCGCTCAAGCCGCCAACGATTCGTCTGAAATGATCTCTAGCACTCGTATTCGCGCCCTGTTGTCCGAAGGCGACGTGGCAACCGCCAATAAACTGCTGACTCGACCTTTTCGGTTATCTGGAATCGTTTCTCGTGGGGCAGGCCGAGGCAATCGATTGTTGTTTCCGACCGCCAATTTGACTCAAATCCAGAGCCTAGTTCCGGCGCATGGGGTCTACGCCACCCGCGTGCATTATGGTGGCCAGCAATATCAGGCTGCCATGAACATCGGTCCTAATCTGACATTTGGTGAGCAGTCGTCGAAAATCGAAGTTCACCTGCTTCAGTTTGACGGCGACCTATACGATCAACCATTGCACTGCGATTTAATGGCAAGAATCCGTGAAGTCCGCAAATTCAACTCAAAGGACGAACTTCGCCAGCAAATCCAACTAGACCTAGAGCATGCCGCACAGACCACGCCACTTTCGTAACCAAGACGACGCACATACTACAAATATTTCGGACTAATTTATGGGCTCGAAACGGGCCATGTGGTTGCTCGACCGTTGGATTTGGGTCAGGATACGTCCTGCGGAATTTGCGGAATGCCCCCTCACCCTGCCCTTTCCCCCGCAAAACCGGTGGAGAGGGGACAAAGCAAAGCCTATGTCTTAGCGAAAGGCCATATTCGAGCAGGAGTACGAGTACCGCCAAAGTTTGAGTACAAGTATGAAGCTTTAGGATTCCCGAGTATTTCTACTTGGCTGATTCCGGCGATCAGCGAGAACTGTCCTTACTTGAATACTTCGTTATAACACTTTCTTTAGAATTAGAACACTTTCATTAGAAACTGACAAAAAACGATGTCCTTGGACTTTAGCACCTTAGCGCAGCGTATCCATTCTTGCAAAAGCTTTATTCTTTGTAGCCACATTCGACCCGACTGCGATGCCTTGGGCAGCGAACTGGGCATGCTGGGAATTCTTCGACAATTGGGCAAACAGGTTCGTATTGTCAACGGCCACCCAACTCCACCGACGCTGTCTTTCCTTGATCCTTCGCAGATCATCGAAGTCATCCATGAACATGTCAAACCGGAAGACGTTCAGGCCGATTGCTTCATTGTGCTAGATACCAGCGCCTGGGCTCAGCTTGGAGCGATGAGCGACATCCTGAGACAATTCCCTGGCAAAAAACTGTGCATCGATCATCATGTTGGCGAGGACGATCTGGGGACCGAGTTCTTCAAGGACACCAGCGCTGAAGCGACCGGTCATCTAGTTGCCAAACTGGCCAAGCATCTTCAGGTTCCCATCAACAAGAGTATGGCTACAGCCCTATACGCAGCCATAGCAACAGACACGGGCTGGTTCCGCTTTAGTTCGACGACCCCGGAAACCTATCGCGTGGTGGCCGAACTATTGCAATCCGGAGCCGTGCCCTCAGAAATCTACAGCGATTTGTATGAACGCGATACGATTGGTCGTGTTCGCCTTCGAGGTCGCATTCTTTCGCGAACCACCGATGAGATGTCGGGGCAATTAGTTCACACCTACGTGCTGAAAGAAGATTTTTCAGAAACAGGTGCCAATCCGCCTGACACCGAAGATGCCATTAATCTGACTCTGGCTGTCGCCGGGACTAAAGTTGCTGTGATTTTTGTAGAACAACTTGGCGGTGGATTTAAGATCAGCTTTCGCAGTCGATGCGCGGTGGATTGCAACGCATTGGCTAGGCAGTTTGGCGGCGGTGGACACAAGGCGGCGGCAGGGGCCTTTGTGGAAGGTTCACTGAGTGAAGTCAGGGATCGCGTACTGACTCCAGTGCGCCAAGCGATGGGTGGCGTTTAGCGAGAAGTGTCATAACAAATAATAAATCTCCTGACGCTCCTCGTTTACCGCTCAGCAGTCTACTTGGCTTCTGGCTGAGAAGGAGCGTTTGGGGACGCTGACTCCGGTGTAGGCGTCTGCGGTTCAGTAGCATCTGGCGCAGGAGCTTCAGTAGCGGATGGTTCGGCGACTGAAGGTTCTGAAGAGGTTGACTCGGCGCTAGAGGATTCTCGGCTGGCAGGCTCAGTCGGCTCGGGAGTAGTTACCTCTGCCTGGGGACTATCAGGAGTACTCGAAGAGTCGGCAGTCTCTGGCGATGGCGTTTTTGTTTCGGCTGTCGACGGTTCGGTTGTTTTTTCGTCAGGCGATTGCGTCTCAGATTGCTGGGAATTTTGCTCTTCGCCAGCTTGCTGGTCGGGCGTCTGAGCATCCGCTGGCGGGAACAACTGTTCGAAGTAGCGCATGTAGTGATCTTCGCCGTAAGTCAACTCGCCTCCCTGATAACCGGCAACCGAAACGGCTCCGGCCGCAATGCAACTGGCCATTAGCCACAACATTCGCTTGCCGATGCTGCCATTCCTTCGGACACTAACGGCCAGCGGCAAAGTTAGCAACGAAAACAGAGCAACAAAGACTCCGGCCCATCGATGCCGATCCAGCGCGCTGGCAGCCAAATCGAATCCAATGTTTTTCCCGTATCCTTCGTAAACTGCGTAGGACCAACCGGTCAAACAGGCAGCCACCGCTCCCAAGGCACCGATCCACAAGCAGTGAAAGGCCACCGGTTCGCAAGAAGTACGATTGACAAACGAGAGCAAAACAAACAGAGCGGATACCGACAGCAAAGCCACTGGAAAATGTACCATGGCAGGATGAAACAACCCTTGGAACGACCACAATTTGGCAGCTTTACTCGCACTAGCATCCGGAGTCGCTTGCATCGCCTGCTGAGCATCCTCACTGGCCCAACTGCCTTCGGCGCCCTCTTCAATCCACGCCTTGACCAATAGCAATTCGCCTGCGGCCAGGCCACCGGGATGAGCATCACTGGCTGGAGGCATCAGCATTTCGGGGTCATCGGTTCGCAGATAATCGGTCCATAGCGAACTGGAAGAAGGACTGCCTGGTTCGATATAGGCCAACAAACTATCGCGGTCATCTACACGAAAGTCGTTCTTGGCATCTTTGGGACCATGGCAGTTCAAACATTCCTGCTGGAATATCGGCTGGATGTGCTGCTGAAAATCGACCAGTCGCGGCTCTTGCCCCCGAGCCGGTAAACCAATCAAGCCAATCGCAAAACAGAAACTGGTCAGTCGAATGATCATGGTAAACAACCCCTTTTCGATGCCAATCATTAGGTCAACTCCCGTCATGGGATTCATTATAACTCCGCAAAGCCGTTGGAGAGGGGACTAAGCAAAGCTTGTGCCTTAATGAAAACCCTTAACGGCTTTGCCCCTCAGCCATTACCGAGTTCATTATGCCGTAGCTCTGGCATGGATACAAGCAAACGATCAAGACCCCAACCGCGACTCAATGTCGCTGACCACATCATCCACTTTAACTCGCACCTGCTCAAGCGTATCGCGATCTCGAATGGTAACCGTCCGATCATTCAGCGACTGGCCATCGACGGTGATGCAGTAGGGCGTCCCCACTTCGTCTTGACGACGATAGCGTCTGCCCACGGCACCTTTTTCATCGTAAAACGTGGTAAACTTTTTCTTCAGGGCGCGATACAGTTCCTGAGCCAATTCGGGCATCCCGTCTTTCTTGACCAGCGGAAAGACGGCCACCTTGATCGGTGCCAGACGCGGATGCAGCCTTAACACCACGCGACTCTGCATCTGCCCAGACTCATCAGGTGCCTGATCTTCGCTGTAGGCTTCACAAAGAAACGCCAAAGTGGCTCGG
>B570J29032_109958378_pt1 | contig 12641 bp, 3 predicted proteins | sample LakMenEpi16Nov12_FD_29032 | JGI IMG/M metagenome (IMG submission 29032)
ATGATTATATTCATCAACTATTAAATCAACGGAAAGCGTTGAACTACTATCACCAAACCCACCATTCATACTAAAGTTTCTTATAGATGCTCCTAAAAATGTTTGCTGTGGTATTTTTACGGGTACTCCGGTAGAAGACGATAAACCCTCTGGAAAAACAAAGGGTATATTTCCTTTCCAATCCCTAAAATAACCACTAGCTGGAATTACTGTTACAGCATTATTATTATAATATGCTTGAGAATCTGTTCCTGTTGTAACCCTTATGAGTCCAGACGGTCTTTTATCTAAATTATAATCAACCATAAATTACCTATAAGTCCTACCATATACTTGCCATTGAATTGCAGCTTTTTGCAAGCTGGCATAAACATTCCAGACTTTGAGAGTATCACCAACAGGGTGAATATAATTGTTATAAGTAGTAAAGTTTGTTATACCGCTTGCAGCTTTTGCGTTGGATACATAAGGATCAAATGTTAATCCGTTTGGTCTTAAAGCGTTATTATTGTCTTCTAAATTTTGACGAGTTTTAAAAGAGTCATCATCTACTGGATAAACAGTTTTAACTGGAAGTCCAGTAATATTCTTAACTAACTCTCTAGACAGAAGCGGACTGTTATTAGCCAGTTTTTCTTCTGCGTTTTTATTTTCTGAGCCTGTTCCCATTATCTATTTAACTCATATGTCCAGTTTATGTTTAGTGAATACCGGCCAGTTCCAGCATCCCAAGTCTCTTGCGGTGGACTAACAAAATATTTTAGAATTCCCGTTTCGCCAGACGGACTAAATGCATTGATAATAAATTTAATTTGATCTCTAAACGGCTGATTTAATGATGGCTTAGATAGTAAGAAAAATTGTTTGGCCCCAATGTTTCCACCCTGTCCAGAAGCGTAATACCTATCAAAGACTAAATCTATACTAAGATTTCTTTGATATTCGGTTCTCATATTTAAATATTGTAATACTGGCCCAGTTGGTCTTCCAATAACAGGAATGAGAGCAAAAACGTCACCGGGATAAGTATCGGTGCAAGTTATACTCTCTGATAATGTTCCGCTAACCGCTGGCAATGGCCTAGTATCATATTCAACATTATATGTAATTTCGCCAGTAAATTCATTTGAACTAACAGCAACCGATGCTGGAACATGATTTAATGTGGCAAATACACCAGCTTGAGCGCGACGATAAAGATTACAATTTGGGCCAAATATTCCACTATTACTAACGCTATGCCACTTATACATAGCGTTTTGATAAGGAGTATTTATTCCTGCAACAGACCCATTAATAGTTGGTGCTGTATTGTTTCCACCGTAAGCCGCACCGCCAGCTTGTTGACTAGATAATCCTTTAATAGTTCCATCTATATTGATAGTATATACATTGGTTCCATCTCTTGATCTTGATAAAGACATCTTATAGTCTTCATAGGCGGTTCCACTGGATAGTAACCAAGTATCTTGAAGTGTGAATGTTCCTCCAGCAACATCAAAAGATTCTGTTCGAACATGATTATAACCACCCCAATTATCTTTAGCTATATTTAAATAGCCACTTCCGAAGTATGGCCCTAATCCATATTCTGGATATTGTTCATAACCAGTAGAATTATTGGTAGAAATATCATCAGTATCTTTTAAAATGCACTTATAAACATAAGTACGAGCTTGTTCCCAAGCTTCTTTTCTTTTGGTAGCACCACCACCACCAGCAGCAGGACTCTCTTCATAGTACATTGTTCTGCCAGTAGCAGTAATATTTCTAGTTAATATATAAGATCTAATAGATTTAACATGAGTATTAGCATCAAAAGTCGTTGGTGCTATAGTAGCAGTATCGGTAATACCTCTACCTTCTTGTGGCTCAATAGACCAAGTTTCACTATAGTCTTCAACAAATCCACTACTACTTACTGCGCTCTTTAAATCAACATCAGCAGTGCTTCTTGAAGGTGTACTACCTTTCAAATCCCCAATAAATGTAGAATTTGGTATACTATCTTTTACTAATTTATTGCTACTATTTATTAAAGCCTCTGCTCTAAGAGTTATTGTATACTTCGCATTATTGATGTAAACACCTTCATCAAAGGTGATAGACTGTACAGTAGGATAAAATGTTATAACGGGCTGAGAAGATCCATCAGCTGATAACAACTCACATTTTCTACCATCTTGACTAAATAACTCTCTTAATTTATTTTGCTTTGATACAATGTTCCTCATTGCCTGTCCAATAGCAATATTTTCTGAACTAAGATCAGCACTACTACTTGCGAATCCTCCAGTACCATTAGTACCATTGGGAGATCCAAGATCACTCAATATTGTTCCTGTTAAAACAATATCATAGTAACTACCCAAATTTCCAGCTTTATTTCTAATCGGATTCTGTGTTATAGAAATAAATGGGACAGGGCGTATTACTTTCCCCGCAGATCCATCATATACTACTAGCATTAATAACCTCTTACTTGTAAGTTAAGACTATCGTTTTGATATCCGTTCCCGCTAGAATACAATGTCAAATACCCATTAGTGTTACCAGAAGAACACTGGGCAAACAAATAAAGTCCAGATGGGCTTGTTATTGCACTCCCATCTTTGACTTCATTATACAGTCCTAGAGTATTATACACATTAGCTGAATTTTGAACATTTATATATAATGGCATATTTGAGCTTGGAGGAATGTGTTTACTCTCTATAAATAAGGGCATTCCATCATCCAATAGCTTACCATATTGATAATATCCATAAATTGACTTAATATATGGACGATGAGAAATAAAGCCTTTTGTGGAGGGGTCTTGACCAGATACCTCCAAGAATATTTCGCCTTTATTATTAGTAATTATCACCCCGCTGGCATAATATAATATGCTATCCCCACTATTGGAAAAATTCAAGGATAATGTTGGACTGCCATAAATATCCCTATATCCAAACACCTTGGCAGATATCCAGGCTCCGCTATTTGGGGTAGACGGTCGTTGAGATCTAATCATTATATCCTTGGCATATGCAACGCCAACATTGCTTATCGCTCCAGAAGCAAAGTTACATCCAGCGAATATTGAGTAATCCGAATCACTTCTGTATGGCCTGCTCAAATATATGTTTTTACCAAACTTTTCACCACTTGGTCTAGAATATGTTGAAATAATTTTTTCTACTAATTCCCAAGATTGCTTTTTGTTTTCCCAATCTGTAATTTTATTTTCGTATAAATATATAGCCCCAATGTTTTTTTGGTATGCATAATTCAACTGTAAGCTATTTCTTATACCAGAATTACCCAAATCGTATGTTATTCTTTGAGGTATATCAAATTGTGGATTGAAATTTTTTCTAGAGAATGGTCCAGTATTATATACCATATTATAGTAATTACTATAACTATGACTTGGTGCGCCAATAATAATAACATCATTGTGCATATTTAAAGAATATCCAAAATGATCAGAGTATACGTTTACTCCACTTAATTGTCCCATCAATGATTCTGGCTTAAACTTCCTAACATTTTCCCACTTGTTATTTACAGATTTCTCAAACATATAAGCAGAACCAGCACCGCCGTCATTTGCCAAAGAAAGAGAAACATTATTTGACCAAGGGGCAGCGGTTTCAGATCTAAATGCTGAGAATGGAGATCCAACAAGTATATTTTTACCCCTAACACTTACTGAATATCCAAATAAATCTCCTAAATATCCAGATGGGAATCTGTCAAGATCAAGATAGTCATATCCTTTTTCTTTTAATATTTTTGGTACTCCACCAGCTACAGATGCATCAGAATATGAAACTCCGTCTATTACTCCGCTAATTTTTGATAAGCAGGAATGACTAGATTGTTTGCTTGCAAAATGAGTTAAGAAGTGATCTTTTATTTCTTTTATTTTTTTCTCGTCTGTTTCATCTTCCCAAGGAAGTTTTGGTCTAGTAATATGTTTTGGAATATAATTAGATTCATTAATATTAATTGGATCGCTTGGAGTATTAATGAAATTACCAAAATTTTTATTTAATCCTAAAGATGGGGCTTTTGAATGATACTTATTGGGACTTCCCCTTTCTGGAGAAATTAACTTATTATATACATTAAACTGTCTTCCATATTTTGATGAAAAGAAGTCAGTCTCTGGATATAAGCTTCTAATAAAGTTATATGTATCTTGTGGTATAGTGCCATTGTCATCTAGTACGTATCTACCCTGTAATATGCTAGAATCTGTTATTACAGTTATTCTTGATCTTTTAAATCCGGCTTGGAAAGAAGACAAAATTTCTTGCTCTTGAGCGGCAACCATAGGACCGTCTTCTATTAATTGGTTACCTAAAAATTCACATTTATATTTACAATATTTACTGTTATCAGTACTTATAGGTCTAATAACTTCTATAATTTCTCTACTTTCTTCTACAGCTTCGGTTCTTTTATAATATCTTACCCCTATTGGAACTTGTACGGTAGAAATTGAAACCTTATCATATATAGGTATTAACACTCCAGATATACCTATTAGTCTCTTGCTTTTTGGTCTATTATCATTTTTTAGTCTTGGCTTAGTGCAAGATATATAGATGTTTATATTATCTGTATCTCCAACTTGAAATTCTTTAGAACAAGTGCCACCACAAGGTAGTGATGGAAAACTTGAATCTATATTTTTAGATGTAAGTTCTCTATTTTTATCTAATTCATAAATTGCCATAGAGCCTATTTCTGGATAAGAGTCTGACCCAGTTGGTGCGACTGAAACATTGTCTATATCAATAGTTAAATCTTCGGCTTCATATGGATCTAAAGAATCTATCGTAACAAAAAACTTATATCCAGACCCCGGAAGAACTGGCACATTAATTTTAACAACACCGGGATTCAAATCCCAAGTATTATTTACATATTCTTTTGGTACATCATCATAAATTGGTTGGTCAACATAAGCCAGTGCAGTTGCTCCCGTATTTAATTTGAGTGGATAAACGATCATATCGCTGGATGAGAAATAAGAAATATTTCTTTTTAGTTTTGTGTTAGTAAAATAATTTCCACCAATTTGATGATCTTGGTTAATAGATAGAAAAGACACATTAGATATAACGTTTGTTCCATCGTAGGTATTCAATAATTCAAGCTTAATTCCTAATCTTCCGCATAATGAGATTACTGTTTTAACGCTAGATTGGTCGCCGCCATCATATGTTAAAATGAACTTTTTAGATCCAGAAGATAACCATTGAGTCAAGTTATTTATATTTTCTTCAGATATTTCAGATGTTACATTTGGAAACCAAGCTACATTATATGAACTATCTAAATAACTTACATTTTGAGTAACGCCATTATATGCTAGTAAAGCATCTCTTAATAGAGACTTATCATAAGACTGAACAAATGAGTCGCTACCATTCCAGTTGAGTTGAGCTATTGATGATCTACCAAATATTGTTTTTGATGAGGAAACAAGATTTTGATAAAATAATATATTTTCATCATTAGAACCGGCTTTTAATTGAGATTCCATTTTTAAACTTGGAATAATAATTATTTTGGAAGTTTCTTGCTGCTTAAAAGAATATTCTAAACAAAAATAAGTTTTGTCAGAAATTATTTCTTTGGATATATATGGAACATTGTCTATCTTTGGAACAGCCTTTGCTTGTAAAACTCCACCAAGAAGGTCTTTAGGTTTATAGAATAATTCTGTATCTGTAAGACCATTTACATTATAAGATATACTGTTATAATCAGTACCTTCTAGACTTTCTTCGCTATATGAAAAGTTACTAATATCACTTGTTTGGCTACCAAACTCATAATATTGGTTATAACCAGTATTTATTGTATCATATAATGTTTCTACCCCAGAAGTCTCTGGAATAGCTGGATATACTATCTCTTGAGTAGTTCTTTCAGCAGCTACTAGTAATGGAATAGGTTCAAAATTAGCCAATGGATTGTCTGGGAATTCTGTATCACCACATGCTGGTTTGTATGATCCGAATAGAAAGGGCCAATTATAACCATACACTAATAAGCCACCATTTGTACAACAGGACGCATTCCATTGCGCTCTTAAATCACCATAATGCATAAGGGGCATTTCGCATCGTGATTGAATTTGTATGGTGGTCTGCTCTGGAGAACAATCATCAACTTCTTCACAGAACATTTGTTCATAATAGCCGGGAGAATATATTTTGATATCAGCAACTCCGCTACCCCTAGTTGGAGATCTCTGAGTAAATGTAGAAGTTGAACCCTGTGGAACAAACGATGGAATAATATTGTTGAATGATGAATATCCTTCTGGTAATGACTCATATCTATTTCTAGCTGGAACAATTCTCATTCTTGATTGTAATCTAGTTAGTATAGCATTAATAATTTCATTTGATTTAGAATACTGACCGCTGGCCTCCCATATAGGATCATTACCAACAAGAACTAAGTTTCTATCACCAAAAGCTAGCCATTCTAATATGTTATCATATATTTCATCATTTAATCTAGCTTCTGCTGGAGTTATAATAAAAGCAAGTCCAACATCTTTTGGTATTTCAAAGTTTGAATCAAATGGGGTTTTTTCAAAATTTTTGTCGCTGAAAATACCGCTTAGATGTCCAAAATGTCCAGAATCAGCAGTATTATTGCTTATATTTTCATGTAAATTTCCAAAAGCTCCGTACTCAATAGCTTTATTGTGTGGATAATATCTACGAGATTCAAAAACGTGAGCCGAACCGGCATATAGGCTAGATGACCAAGCAGAATTTACTGGTCCACCAATCAATCCGCTTGGATCAATATATCCAGTACCATAATATTTACCTTTATAACTTGCATTATATGCATAGTAAACGTCGCTATCATTATATAAATTTAAACTGTCGGTTGGTGCGCCAGCAACAACAATACTGCCATCCTCATTAACATCAACGCTATATCCTATTCTAGAAGTTGGTGCATATTCACTAGCAACAAATGACCAGCTACCAATAGGTTGCATACTATTTTGGTCAAATGTATAAATTTTTTGATATTCTTCTATGTTGCTTTCAAGTCTAGCCTTAAATTTATCTTCTTGATCTAGTGATAGGTATAATGATTTTCTATCATCAAGACTCGGAACGGGTTTAGCAAAATATTCAGTTAGTTGTTTTTTATATTTTTCTGCACGATTATTTTGCATCCAATTAATTAAAGCATAATTATAAAAGTAATCGCGTGTTTCGTAATTTCTTTCATATATTGTAACTGCTTCACTAATATAAGGAGAACCAATAACTAATACTTCCCCATCTTCGCTTATACTAACAGCATGACCAAACCTATCGTGATATTCACGGGTCACATTAGGAGATCTAATTTCTTGAATTAGATTCCAGTTTCCACTTTCTTTTTCAAAAATATATACTTTACCACCACTATCTGGTAAAATATTAAAGTCTTTATCATACTTGTTAAATGTTCCAACATTGCTAGCAAAAAATCTTACTTGATTATTTTGTACCAAGTTGCCAGTATCTAATATTTCATTTAGAGCAGATTTAGACATTTCTATCCAGTTGATATCTTGCTCTGTACTATATTCTACTATAGATCCTACTGATGGAACGTTATAAAAATCTTTTACTCCGCTCAGACTATAAGCTTTATAGAAGTCAATAAATTTATCTATTGCTGGTTCTAGGGCTTCTCTACCGCCAGCACCAAAGCTTCCATCGAAACATAATCCAAGTATTGGTGGAATTCCACTATTAACCGCATTAGTGTATGGAAAAGCTTCTAGAAATGCGGATGTAATACCACTAACGGTATTATTAATGGTTGATTCTGAAAGTGGATATCCAGCATTTTTACTAATACGATTCAATGTTATAAATGACGGCTTATCTGGAAATTCTGGATCGGCTTCGTCAGAGTTTGCAGTCATTATGCATAGCATAATTTTTACATCAAACTTCACTCTTGGATTAGCAAAGTAATTAAATATTAAATCTTTTCCAGATATATGTTGTAGAATATTTTCATAAGTTATTATTCTATATGGATTATCTCTAGTGGGCATTCTAATATAATATCCGGTATTTGTATCTAAAGAAAATTCATCGGTAAATATCATCAATCCAACGGAGACAGGAGTTGGTTGATCGTCATCAAAGGTTCTATCCCACTTAGCACCAACGCCACCAACAACTAAAATTTCTTGTTTGTTTTCACCCAATGACTTTATTCCACTATTAACAGATAAGTCAATAGAATGCCCAAATTGTCTGCCGTTTTGTCCAACAAACCAAGATGTTTTTGTGCCAACAAATTCTTGTGGCAATCCAGCAATCAAAATATCTTCTTCTACGGAGTAATCACCTAAAAACCCAGATGGCAAAGTTAATTCTTTTTCTAAAGTCCAATCTGATTTATAGTTATCTAAGGGCCAATCCGTTGTAGTTGGTCTAGGATTCCTACGATATAAAAATACTTTTCCTGCTTCGTCGTATATTCTATCACCAGATGTAACCGGCATTTTTGGACAACCTATAGCTAATAAATCCCCCTGAGAAGCAATAGACTTTCCAAATTCTCCACTAGCATATAAATTGGACGCTAATCTAAATCCACTATAGTCGTTAGTAGAACCGTAATTATCATTTTTATTATATTCTACCTCTAAAATTTCACTTGGTATGCCTATAGCAGCAGAAGAGCCAGTTTTACCCGCTATTTCAACAAAATACGGTAATTCTGGTGCTAATCCGGTATACTTTCTAATTCCATAAAAATGACCACTATAGGGCATTTGATTGTAACTTACAACCGAATTATTAGTGTGTTTAAATGAGCCGCTTGGAAATGTCAAATTTGTATATGTGTTCTTGGCTCTATATATACCGCCATCAACGCATATTTCTGGATAATACCATTTAATTCCATGAATATCAACTATGGCTTCTGTGCAGCGATTCATTGTTTACAGTCTCCGTAGCAGGCTAAATCCACACCTCTTATATTATCATCAGCGTCAACATATGCATACACGTTATCTATTGATGTTATACCCTCACCAATATTAGTACTATCCCACCTTATTGTGGCACTAACGTTTACAAGGGAGTTTGATATTGGATAATTTAATGTGAAAAGATTAAAACTATTATCTACATAAGAAATACTTGGCTCATAAGACTGAGTGAATAAAATGAAAGTAGTATCAAGCTGTTGAGCAAAGTTTAACCCATCAATATACATTGACATAGCACTCTCTGGATACGCATCGTATGAACCAACTGTACCATATGTACATAAGGACATATTTTCAAATAGTTGACCATTTTCTATCTTAGTTTCGGACAAAAATAGGTTTAAAGAATCATTATAATTCTGTATTAATGGTGATACATAAAGAGGCATATTCTCTTCCCTCATGAATTGACCACTACAATATAGATTCAATCCAATTTGAGGAGAAGAACCAAAGTAATCACTACCAAAAAATTGATTTACGCTGCTATCCATAGACCCAATTGTAAGGCTGTACATATTTAAATTTTGTTTTGCCCATAATCCACCAGATGCAACCATATTAAAACTTCCAGATGCATAAAATTTATCTGCAAGTACATTTAATCCAACATAATCAGATTTACTGGGGTGTGATCCGCTGGCATAAAAATTTAATTTATTAACTCTATAATCACCGCCACTTGTAGCAAGATTAAAATTACCAGAATGATTCACAAAGAATCCAATAGAATGATCTAAACGAACATTTGTGCTATGAAGTTTTATTAGTGAATCTATTGGTTTTCCAGAGGGATATACTAAATCATATTGCAAGAACATATCATCTACATCTTTAGATAAAAATCTTTCTTTAAACTCCCGGTGATAAGTTTCTTTATCAAATGAAGCCCAAAGCTCAGATTGATCAAATAAATCATCAAAATTAAAATTGCTACTTAATTTTCTTATACATCCAGAAGGTTCAAGATAATGAGTCGATCTATTTATTAAACCAAAAGATTTGTCTGGTCTAAGATTAGAATCTTGATTTTTAGTATATAAGCTTACTAATAACTTGGGGCCAATTTTCCCATCGGGCCATAATATATCACTATTAGTATCATGTTCAATAATGCTATCAATTACTATAGACTCATTATTTATCTTATATCCTCTGGGAAGAGTTTTAGAGATTCTGGGCGCAACAGCATAAAAATTATCTTTGTTTATAGCTGGTATATCAGAAACTGGGAATCTTAAGAAATCATTTTCAATTTGTGTGTGATATGCAATACCACTTAAATTAATTTTTTCTGGCAATTGCTTATTAGTAGTCTGGCTATATCCCGATCCGCTATGTGATAACTTGAATGTTAGGAAGTCTTTACCAATGCGTTTAGTAAAGAAGTCAAAGTCTGGAGAAAATTGACAAACTTTGAAAGCCCCTAATTTCCACATAGAAATGTCATCATCAATATTACTTGCTAATGTTTTGTATGAGTCAAAAAAATCATTTACAGAAATCTGATTAAGAAATCTATTTGGATTAGAATCAACAATATGGCAGCCGCTGGAGTATCCCACTTCGTGTAAGAATATTGGTGCGGGTGATAGCGACGTATAGTAGTTAGAGTATGCAAAGAAATTTGCTGTGCTACTACTATACGAATTAATAGTTACCTCTCCTCTTAGCCTGTCAAATGGTATTATTAATTGATTATCGGTGTATAATTTAAATTTTTTGCTAGCACTATTATAAGTTAGTAATATTGGAAGCGGGAAAGAATATTGTGAAATTTTAATTGTATCGACTATTGTAGATATTGTGGAGTTGGTATTTTTAACCTTCAGATTCAAATATTCATTTTCTACAACAACCGCAATAGACCAATCACCATTCTCAGAACACATTATTAAGTGATTGTTCAGTTCGGCGTTTGAAATTTTGTCCGGTGTATATCGGAAAAATAATACAAAATCATTGTTTGAACTAGTCAAAAAATTAGTACTTATATAATCATTGCCAAGTCGCAAAGCTCTATCAAAATTGTCATATATCTTGTTGTTCCAAGACAATGACGAATAATCAGTCGTAATACCATCAATTAGTTGCCGAGAAGAATATCTCCACCCAAAATTACTTAATATGTCTAAATCGTCATTTATTGAAGCACCGACTGCTACATTATTGTTATCATATATATTTTGACCATTATAATTTGTAAAGTCTATATAAGAATTTAAAAATAAAACATCTGATTGTTTATGATTGAATGAAAAATCAAAATTGTTTCTTTTAAAGTCTCCACCAATATAAATATCTCCTGTATTTCCTCTCCATCTTCTTGAGTAATTAGATTTTAGATAATTTGGAGATGTGAAACCAGTTAATATTCCACTAAGCTGTGGAGTTGTATCTATTGTACCGCCAGATATTGGAACTAAAGTTAAATCTGTAAATCCAGCCTTTTTAGTGGATGGGCTTCCAAAAGCAAATAACATCAAAGCATTAGAAGGTCTATAGTGAACTATTAACTCAATTTTACTAATTGATGCCCCATTTGGGATGGGCGATATATCTAAGAATAGATTTTCAAAAAATGAACTTGATGAATATTTTGTATTACCAAGCCTAGTATTATCTTCATAGATTGTAAGAGGTATGGTATATTCTTTAAAAGTAGTACTATTAACTACTGGGGTGCTGAGTATATAGTGATCGCCCTTATTAGTTAAATCTTGTAAATAATATGAAGACTGATCTGAAAATGCCGAATCTGACATGCCAACATTTTTACTATAAAATCCAGATACGTCTGGAACAGTGTTGCTATTAAAATTATCTATATTGGAGTTTTGAACAAACCCATTTATAGCTGGGGTCACATTTAACAATTTATCGTCACTATATCCAACTACATCTATAGGATAATCTGGACTACCAACCGCTTTTCTAGCAACAATCTTGAGTTCTAATTTATCAATATTGAAAAACTCATCATTATCTTTATAGTTTACAAGGGTAGAATCATTAAATGCATCACTGCCGCCAAAAGCGAATGACCCACCAACATTTTTAGCATATTTTTCATATTTTGGAATTGTATTAAATTTTAATATTAGTCTGCCACTATCTGGGTGAGTATTATTACTAGATAGTGTAATATAATTTGATAGGAAGTTTGTTGTGACTCTACTTAATAATTTATCGGCCCCCAAAGAAGTTGTATTATCATAGGTTGAGTCATTGATGGTTGTTGTCCATATACTATTAGACTCTGGATAGATTCCATCATTAAAACTATTTGGTAATATTTGAGTTGGTGAAAGTGTCCTACTTATTCTATTCGGTTGATCGGTAACTTTAGAAAAAAGATTAATAAAATTATCTGTTTGAATTCCAACGCCTCCACTATTTCCAATTTCTATTGCGGAAATATCTAGAGACAAGAATGGGTTTGGATTTAATTGATCTTTATTAATTATACATGTTTGTTCATAAGCATCATTAAAACGACCAGTAAATGGATATAAATTGCAATCAAAAGTAATATTGAGAGTTAATGTGTATGGGCCATTATCTCCCATCAAAGGATAGTTTGAATCCCAAGTTGGCAATA